>PVMK01126997.1_pt1 | contig 56873 bp, 49 predicted proteins | sample 1853481 | NCBI WGS metagenome assembly PVMK01 (sample SAMN08533507, study PRJNA380276) | Marine sediment metagenome, whole genome shotgun sequencing project.
CAGGATCTTGCGATGATTCCTTAGATCGATTCGACCGTGCAGGGGTCTCAGCAGGGGATTGCCGATAGGCAATGCTACGATGAGCCGAACACCCGCATCGCTCATGGCTTTCCAGTGTTCCGACTTGCGGATCATGAGACGGGATCCCAGGCCGTCCGCCATCGCGCGGCACTGCACGCCCCGTTGTGCGGCTCTCTTCAGTGCCTCAACTATCTTGCAGCCGTTGTTGTCGGGCAGCCAGATATAGAACAGCAGGTGAACATGATCGGTGGCCGCATCGATGTCCGCCACCATCGCGTCGATAGCAGCATTGGAGTCGGCCATCAGTCGCGCCGAATTGCCGCCGACTGCCTGAAAGCCGCTGACGGATTCACCAAGCCGGAACAGATGTTCGTATTGCTCCGGCACGTCGGGTCGCAGATGACTTTCGTCGCCAGGTGAGGGGGCTGGGAACTCGGGGAGTCCGTCAAGTACTGCACGCATCCGGCTGATTCGGCGACGCCCGATACTGGTCTCACCGAAAAGCAGATACGTCACGATGCCGATCACCGGCACGACGATTATGACGACGATCCAGGCGATTCTCGAAGCGGGTTGTCGATGCGGTCGAAGGAGAACGCGCAGGATCAGCGCCGTCTCCACAAGTAGGTGGAGGGCGATGGCCGTGATCGCAGCAAGTGACACCGAACTCATCAGATAGCCCCTTTCGAAATCCAGGGACAGTCTACCTTTTCGCTCGTCAGGTTCCGAAAATTCACAGCCAAGTAGACAGAATCGCCGGCTCGCTTCATTCTCCGGCGCAGCCGCCATGGCCGATGGCGTAGGTTGCGCCGGGAACTGGCGACGCACCTCTGGTCTGACCTCGACAGCTAAGGGCGGGACTGGCGTGCAATACAAGCTGTTCGCCAATCCTCGCTAGTCGACCGATCGGACGGTTTCCCCCATTATCGGCGTAACGACTTTCAGGACAATAACAACAATGTCATTCTTTTAGACATTGGGTTGGTGGTTGCACTGGTTCTGGCGTGGGCTTTCGAGTTGACGCCGGAGGAGCCGATGTAGGTTTACCCAAACCCGTTCGCGTGGTCCGATGTGCACGCAGGCATTTGAACTTCAATCACCGGCCCGAGTCCCAAAAAACGTAAAGAACAGGATACACCGGTCTCGGTGTGTCTACTGAAGTGGAGGACTCAAATGCGATGCAGCCGCTTGTGGATTGTCCTTGTGAGTTGCACCTGCGCGCTCACGAGTCTGACAGTCGCCGCAGACAACCTCAGTACTTCAGATATCGCCTGGCTGTCTGGACACTGGGAAGGGGTCGGTGACGATGGCAAGACCAAAGGCAAGGCCCTGAGTATTTGGACGCCACCTGTGGAAGGCTCGATGTCGTGGACTTTTCGATGGCATCAGGCTGAGCAAGGACACGTTCATTTCGCTTTCTCACTTCTTGAGGAGACGGATGACGGGGTTGTCTATCGTGGCATACACCACGGCAGGAACTTTGAGACCTTCGAGGATGCACCCTGGACCTTCCGCCTGGTCGAGGCCGATGAGACAAAAGCGAAATTCGTGTGTACGGCAAATTGCAGAGCGCCGGGCGTCGAGTTCACACTGCTGCCTGATGGTAGCTTGCAGGAATCAAGGCAACCCGCGAACGACGATGCGGCGCCGTTTGTCGTGACCTACAACCCCTCCCGATAACGGGATTCACATTCACCGGGAGACGGATTATAAGGATGGCAGACAAGCGTATTGCACTGGTGAGTCTGGCCGTGCTCCTGTTCGGTTGCGGAGGCGGGGGAAGCGGTTCCCCTGCCGTTGTAGCGCCACCGCCGGCACCGCCGCCACTCAGCACCGGACCGTCGCCGTGCACGAATGGCAGCGCTGGCGATTTTCAATGTTCCGGGATTTCTCTCGGCAAACGAGTAACTCTCGAAACAATGGGCGGAACACAGGGTAACGATGTCTGGGGCTGGTTCGACACACAGACCGGCAAGGAGTATGCCCTGATGGGCCTGACCAACGGCACCGCATTCGTTGATATCTCTGACCCGGAATCCCCGGTCTTTTTTGGACACCTGCCCACACAAACCATTGAGTCCAACTGGCGTGACATAAAGGTCTATCAGGATCACGCCTACATCGTCGCGGATAACGCCGGTCCACACGGGATGCAGGTATTCGATCTGACACGCCTGCGCGGGCTAACGGCACCCCAAACGTTTTCCGCCGATGTCAGCTACGGTGACTTCGGCAGCGCGCACAACATTGCCATCGATGAGGAGTCCGGATTCGCCCACGCAGTGGGAACGGATACCTGCGGAGGTGGCCTGCACATCATCGATATCAGGACACCCAACAACCCGCTCTTTGCAGGGTGTCACTCTACGGTCGAGACGCATGACACCCAGTGTGTCATTTACAAGGGCCCGGATACAGATCATCGCGATCACGAGATCTGTTTCAGTTCAAACGGGGACCATTTCGAAATCGTCGATGTAACGGCCAAATCGGCACCGGCGACTATTTCGTCTGCAACATATCAACAACTCGGTTTCGTCCATCAGGGTTGGTTGACCGAGGATCACCGCTTCTTCCTGGTCGGCGATGAGTTGGACGAGTTCGCGTTCAACGTACCGACGCGCACACACATTTTCGACATTTCGAATCTGGATGCGCCGGCCTATCTGGTCGCGCATGAGGCTGCAACCGTTGCAACGGATCACAACCTGTACATACTCGGCAATCGTGTATTCGAAGCCAACTACACGTCCGGGCTGCGGGTTCTGGAGTTCGGCGATCTGGCCAACGATGAACTGGTGGAGATCGCCTTTTTCGACACCTTCCCCGCGAGCGATGCCAGTGGTTTTGCAGGGGCATGGAGTGTCTACCCCTATCTGCCGTCCGGGACAATAATCGTCAGTGACGGGGCTACCGGTCTGTTTATTCTTTCGATCCAGTGATTCTGGAAATGGCGGATCGTCTGTGGACGTACGGACACGTTTCAGCGGAAACGTCCTCTTCAGCGATAGAGCCTTGCTAAGTAGCAGATGGCCCGAAATCTGGTGGCCGACCGTTGTCCAGGATCAGGTACTGCTCATTGCCATATTGATCAGGCAACCGGGAAAATGTGAGCTGCATGCCATGACATGGGTAATTGCAGCATCGTCGTATTCGTCGCCGGCACGATAGGCTTCGAAATAATTATTTAACCTTTGAACACGCGCCGGCATTTGGCCTGCGGCCTGCAAGCCTACCGACACGCCGTAATTCGTGAACGCAAATTTCGTTTTCGGCAGACAGGGCTCCCGACAGAAGTAGCCTTCAGGTCGCCACATGGTGTCCAGCATCTCGAGACAGCGCTGTTTTTGAATCGATGCCCAGTCTTCAGATGGGAAAAAGTGGCTTAGCCAGAGCATCATGCCGAGGCCGAGATCCTGTGTAATGAACAGCTCTGAATTATGTATGTCGATCAGGGCTCGCATGTCGGCGATTTCGGATGATAAGGCGCTCTCATCCAGCATCCGGTAAGAGACATAGCCATCAAAGGCATCCAGCGCTCCAAGACCAGTTCCGGCATAGGGTCCACTGAGATCTTCCTGCATTTTCCATACAATGCCGCGTCCCGGTACCAGGAATGGTGCGTGAATCTGGCGGACGAGCTCAATGCCTTTTTGCCGGTAGACCGGTTTATGACGCCCAAGAACGGCAAGCGCATAGAGCCACATTGCCAGGTAGTGAAAATACTGGCCATCCCTGTCTGGCCTTCACCAATTCGAATGCCGCGCGACCGGCCAAGCACCCGGTCGACCTCGGAAACGAGCCATTCAGCTTCCTCGAGATATGACTGACTGCCCAGTTTTTCGTATAGCGACACCAGGAGCACAACGCCAAATGCATCCGTCCAAAGATAGCGCAGACCGTTGGGCCAGATCCGATTGGCTCGCATCCAGCGAAGCTTGTCCTGAATGAAGAGAATGGATTGGTCCATCGAAGGCGTCGAGATGCTCATAGGCCAAATGGATAGGTGTCCGGAAGCCCCTCGAGTACCGCTGTTTCAAACGGTTTCACAGCATGGGTTGTGTCAATCCATATGTATTCATCGAACTGCATTGGCAGCACGGCGTGGAAGTAGTGACTTGCGCGTTCCGTCTCCGGCCGGTAGATAACACCTATGGCCCGTTGCAGTCGTGGCTCCGACAATCCCTGTCGTAGTGACCCCGATCCGGGCTCACCCAGTCCGAGCATAAAACCGGGCAGACCAGTGTCATGAAAAAGTCGTTCGTAGCTACCGGCCAGGGAGGGCTGTACCGTCTTCACCTCCATCGGTCCATCCCAGTCCGAGGCAGCGGCGACCGTGCCATTATCGGTACCGAAGCCGATTGAATATACGCGGTCACCGAATTCCTTTCGGCACAGGTGACCGATGTTAATTTCACCGCGACTGGACATCTCTGTCGCGGCCGCGTCACCGACATGGGAATTGTGTGCCCACACGATGCTCTTGTTATCGGGCGCGTGGAAATCCCGCAATATTTTCAGAGTCTCGAACATATATCCATCACGCAGATTCCACGATTCACGGGAGCCGTAATACATGACCCTGTAATAGCGCTCGGCATTGGCAACCAGCCGAGCGTTCTGAACAGCATCAAGAAATCGTTCGCCATCGTGCTCGGCATATTCGCGGTGCTTGGCAGACAGCTCCGTTAACATGCGCACCACCTCCGCTTCACAACTGCGATAGGTGCCGGCCAGCGCCGCTCTGCCGTAGGTCGCGGGGTCTGCCTGCCACGGCGTGAGGCAACCATATCTGTGTCGTGCAATCTCGGCAGTTGCAGGGTCGCCTTCGTCAAGGTACTTCAGAATCGCCCGAATCGAACTGTAAAGGCTGTAGAGATCGAGGCCGCGGAATGCTACACGCTTGTCTGGTTTTTCATCGGTATTGTGGATACGCAGCCAGTCGACAAATTCCCGCACGTCATTGTTGCGCCACATCCAGGTCGGAAATCGGGCGAAGGCAGTCCATTCAGAGGGCGGCGTATCGAAGTGCCGCACAAAATGATCGATGCGTGCTGCATCCGGCCAGTCTCCCTCAATGGTGACAAACCTGAAATTCTTTTTGACAATGAGTTCACGCGTAATACGGCTGCGCAACTTGTAAAACTCCGACGTCCCGTGGCTGGCTTCACCGATAAGCACGATCTCTGCGTCGCCAATCCGGTCAAGCAGTGGGTCAAGATTGGCGGTCTCCACGGAATCGAAAGGGTTGCAGCTGCTGACAATAAGATTCTTGAGTTCCTCGTCAGTTGGCACAATGCTTCTTGCCTGCGGGGCGACTACGCTGGGCGGTTCCTCTTCCGGTTTCCAGCCTTCCGCTCCCACCAGGGGCACAAATCGTACATCGGCGAGGTCTTCCTGCTTGTAGTCAGATTTTGACAAGCGGGTGACGCGGACTAATTCCTGGACGTCCTGATAGGAACCGATCGGTATGACCAGGCGCCCACCGATTTTTAGTTGCCTTTTTAGGGAATCCGGGACTTCCGGCCCGCCGGCCGTGACAACGATGGCATCAAAGGGAGCCTGGTCAGGCAAGCCGAGGGTCCCATCGGCATGGATTACCTCAACATTCTCGTAGTTGAGGTTCGCAAGCGTGGATGCAGCATGTATGGCAAGTTCCTCAATCCGTTCAATTGTGTAGACCTCACCGGCGATCTCAGCCAGCACTGCTGCTGCATATCCGGAGCCGGCACCAATTTCCAGTACCTTCTCTCCGCCTTGCAGTGCAAGGCCTTCGATCATGAATGCAACGATGTAAGGTTGCGAGATCGTCTGTTTCGCCTCTATCGGCAGCGGCGAGTCCTCATAAGCGAATTCCCGAACGTATTCCGGAAGAAATAATTCCCGCGGAACTCGCCCCATGGCATTTAGCACTTTCTGTGAGCGTACGCCGCGCGCTTCGATCTGACGCTCTACCATTAGTTGTCGTTGCTGCGAAAAATCTGGCATGGGTCATCCTCGTCTCTGCACTTCAGAGATAAGTCCGAATGCGGTCATATCAAGACCATTGCCGATCAATCGGCGCCTCAATGTCCACATGCCGAAAATCAAATTCGTTGATGGAGAGGCGGCCAGACGGAGGGTAACTATTACCAGATTGAACGAGTCCGGCCAGGCAGGCTGCGTTACCAGGGTTCAGGTGCGCAGGTTCGAGGTTGTCCGCTCATGTTTCGCGGACTATCAAAAAGAAAAAACCCGGCAAAAAGCCGGGTTTTGAATGGTGGAGGCGGCGGGAATCGAACCCGCGTCCGCAAGCCCTCCGCCCGAAGATCTACATGCTTATCCCGTCTATTGTTTTAGCCGATTGTTACCCGATGGGCAGGGAAAACAAGCGGCGATCCCGGATAAGTTTTAACCGATCGACTCCGGGAGAGCTTCACGGCGATCCTGTGAGATATGACGCCTGAATGTCCCGAAGGACCTGGACGCACAAGCACGGCTCCAGTCAGACGGCACCCTACTGGGTTTTAAGCAGCGAGTGCGTAGTTGTCGTCGTTGGCAACTATAAGTTTGCAGGAGGATTAACGAGGTTACTGCACCTCGGCATGCACCTCGGGTTTCGCGACACACGTCGAAGCCATGTCGCCCCCATTGTGCGGTTCCTATTGTATGCTGCTTTTCCAGTGATACCAACGATATGGCGTCACAGTTCCTGAGTTTCAACAGCCGGCGGATGCGATAACATGCGCGAGGGCGAGGGTGCACAAGAGGGATAGTCGGTCTTGGCTTTTTTTGCTGAACTGAAACGACGGCGGGTATTTCGCGTGGCGCTGGTCTACGCCGGTGTGGCGTGGGCGACGGCGCAGGTCGCTGATGTGCTTGAACCGGTCCTCAATCTCCCCGAGTGGACCGTTTCGATGGTGTTGTTCTTGCTAATCCTTGGTTTCCCGATTGCGATGGTACTGGCATGGGCTTTCGATATTGGACCGTCGGGTATCGAGACCACGCCATCGATGTCGCGCATAGGTCCCGTGCGCGTCGCGATCTATATGGCGCTGTTGCTGGTCGCCACTGCCGGAATCGTCTTCCTCGTCAGTCCGGGGCTTATTCTTGGCGATCGCAGTGAGGACAATCAAGCGACCCGGCAAGATCAGGATCAAGCGGGTGCGGATACGCTTTACAATTCGGTGGCGGTTCTGCCATTCGAAAATCTGAGCGATGACCCCAACAATGATCACATCGGCAGCGGGATTGCCGAGGTGATGCGTAACAGCCTTGCCAGGGTGCCGGGTCTGAGAATTGCGGCGCGTACGTCTTCAGTGGCGATGCGGGACAATACAGACGACATCAGGACAATCGGGGAAAGACTGGGGGTCTCGACGATCATCCAGGGTGCCGTCAGACGTGCCGGTGATGACCTCCGTATCACCGTGCAGTTGATTGATACCGAGTCCGGCTTCCAGTTGTGGTCGAACGCTTACGACCGGCAGGTGACGGACCTGATCGCGGTACAGAGGGAGATTTCAGCGCACATCCTGACCGAGTTGCAGGGTGAGATGCCGGCGATCATGCTCGAGCGGATCACCAGCAGTCTTACCGATGACCTCGAGGCTTACGACTACTACCTGCGCGGGCGTGCCCTGTGGCGGCAGCGGTCGTTTGCAGACGGTACTTTGCCCGTTCTGAAGGAAGCGATTGCGCTGTATCGGAAGGCGATCGTTGAGGATCCGAATTTTGCCGAGGCCTACGGTGCGCTGGCGGAGGCCCTGATGGCGATTTCGCAGGTCACGGGTAAGGACTATGCGGGTGTCGTCGCAGAAGCTGAAATCGCAGCCAGGCGCGCGGTTGAATTGAATCCCAACCTGGGACGCACCTATCACGCATTGGGGATGATAAGAATCACACGACACGACTGGGTTGGTGCGCAAAAGATGCTTCGTACCGGTATCGAGCTATCGCCTGGGAACGTGGATCTTAGGTTGGCCCTGGGTGCGATGTTGCAGACTGTTGGCAGGCTGCAGGATGCGCGAACCGAACTCGATCTGGCGGCGCGATTCGACCCCGTGTCGCGCCTGGTTAACGAGTTGCAGGGTACTCTCGATCTTGATCTGGGCCTGTACGAATCGGCACGCGACAGACTGACCCATCTTGAAGGAAAGGGCATGGGCGAGTACGCACTGGCGACAGCCTACTGGCGGATCGGCAACGAGGCGGCGGCGGAACAGAGCTTCAGAGCAATAGCTGCGGCCGTGGGACGTCCAGAGTTGGCCACCGACTTCCTTGCAGCGCGGCGCGATCCAGCGATGCTGCCTGCAATCATAAAACGACTGAGACGCAACGATCCTGTACCGATCGATTTCGTTTTGCTGCTGGAACTCGGTGCCTGGGATTCAGCGTTGGAGGTGGCGGACTCCTTGATCAAGGCAGGCAGGTTCGTTTGGTTGTGGAGCGTGTGGGATGACAAGTTTCGCGAGTTCCGCAGCCAGCCCGGGTTTGCGGCTTTCGCAGGGAATGTTGGATTCATTGACTACTGGCGTGCTGACAGCATGGCGGATAAGTGTCGCTGGGAAGAGCAGGGATTTGAATGCAGTTGACTTATGCCAATAAACAACATTAAAAAATAATTATAACTTATTGATAATTAATGTTTTAGAATTCTTTCTTTCTGCCGTTTCCAGTCCCTGTCTTTCTGATCCGCTCGCTTGTCGTGTTGCTTCTTGCCACGCCCCTGGCCGATCTCGAGTTTTGCGCGGCCTTTGTGCCAGTACATCGCAAGCGGCACCAGCGTGAACCCCTTGCGTTCGACGAAGCCGATCAGGTTGTCGATCTCGCGCCGATGGAGGAGTAATTTACGGGATCGGGTCGGGTCGGGGTGAATGTGCGTGGAGGCGGAAGATAGTGGCGCGATATGCGCACCGATCAGCCAGGCCTCGTTACCCTTGAGCACGACATAGGACTCCTTTAGCTGGATACGACCCTCGCGCAGGGCCTTGACCTCCCATCCTTCAAGGGCAAGCCCGGCTTCCCAGGTATTCTCGATAAAGAAATCGAAGCGCGCTTTCTTGTTAAGCGCGATCGTTTTGCGTCCTGGCTTTTGCCCGGGATGTAATTTCTTTTTACTTGTCATTTTCCAGCCTGGCCCGCCTGGGCAATGTCATTTCCACGAACAGCACCCAACGCATAGCTCGATCACCGAGGACATTATGTCGTCAATGGTTGTCTGGGACAGGGATTTAATCCAAAATCGCGATCTTTTGGAAGACTGGGTGATCGGCCAGTTATGGCCAAACGCACTTCCCTCCACGGTTTCTGGTCCTCGCAACTGGCCTTCATTCTGGCGGTCAGCGGGTCTGCTGTCGGCCTCGGAAACATCTGGAAATTCCCCTACATGGCGGGTGAGAACGGCGGCGGCGCCTTCGTTCTGTTTTATCTGGCCTGTGTGGTACTGGTCGGGCTGCCGATCATGATCGCCGAAGTCCTGATCGGCCGTCGTGGTCGCCGCAACCCAATCGCCACAATGCGCATCGTTGGCGAGGAAGAGGGCAGTCATCCGACCTGGGGCCTGGTCGGCATCATGGGGATCTTTGCCGGCTTTGTGATCCTGTCCTTCTACAGCGTCATCGCCGGATGGTCTCTCGCCTATATCACCTACAGCGTCCGCGGCATGTTTCAAGCGGCCGACCCGGGTACGGTTCACGCGATCTTTGCCACGCTTCAGGGCGACTGGAAGGTGATCGCGCTGTGGCACACGGTATTCATGGCGATGACGGTCTTTGTCGTCGCGCGTGGTGTTGAGCGGGGTCTTGAGACGGCGGTCAGTTTCCTGATGCCCGCGCTGTTCCTTCTCATGGTCCTGCTGCTTATCTACAGCTTCCGTCTCGACAGTTTTGGAGATGCGGTCGACTTTCTGTTCAGGGCGGATTTCGATGCGCTCTCGGCGGAGGGGATGCTGGGCGCGATGGGTCAGGCCTTCTTCACCCTGAGTATCGGCATGGGCGCCATCATGGCCTACGGCGCCTATCTGCCCGAGGGTACCTCGATTACCAATACGACGCTGGTTGTTGTCGTCGCCGACACAATTATCGCATTGCTGGCCGGACTGATAATTTTCCCCATCGTTTTTGCCAATGGACTGGACCCGGCGCAAGGACCGGGGCTGATTTTCGAGACATTGCCGCTGGCGTTTGGCCAGCTCCCCGGAGGGGCGTTCGTTGGCCTGCTGTTTTTCATACTGTTGACGTTTGCGGCATGGACGTCGGCCATTGGCCTGATCGAGCCCGCCGTCGCATGGAGCGTTGAGACGCATGGCCGCAATCGGGTACGCACCGCGATATTCGTCGGTATTCTCATCTGGGCGCTTGGCTTCCTGACCATCTTCTCCTTCAACGTACTCGAGGATTTTCGCTTCCTGGGCGGTACGCTCTATCAGAATATCGATCATCTTGCGAGCAACATTATCCTGCCCCTGGGCGGCATGTTGATTGCAATTTTCGCCGGCTGGGTGATGTGTAAGAATTCGACGGCTGATGAGCTCGATATCGGCACCGGGGCGGCCTACAAGACCTGGCGTTTCCTGACCCGCTGGGTCGCGCCCCTCGCCGTACTCGTCGTCTTCCTTCACGCGGCGGGCATCCTGACGGCATTGGGACTGGTCTAGACAGGTGCGCGAGGTTCGACGCTCTGCGCTCGTATCCGTCTCTTCGTCGGACATGTACTCGCTGGTCAATGACGTGGCGGCCTATCCTGAGTTCATACACTGGTGCCGATCGGCCACGGTGCACGTGGAGACGGATCGTCTCATGGAAGCCAGCCTCGAATTATCGTCAGGTGGCCTGTCAAAAACCTTTACGACTCGCAACGAACTGGTGCCGCACAAGCGTATCGAGATTGGATTGCTGGATGGTCCGTTCAGCCACCTGGAGGGTCGCTGGCTGTTCGAGGAGATCGACGACTCGGCCAGTCATGTCGAACTGGAAATGCACTTCGAATTCAGCAATCCTGTGAAAAGCCTGCTTTTCAGCCGGATGTTCGAAGACATGGCCAATTCCCTGGTGGATTCATTCGCAAAACGCGCACACCAGCTCCATGAACGCTGAGGAGTACTTCCGCGTAGAGGTGGCTTATGCGACGCCCGATGCGCAGGCGATCATCCCCGTCGAAGTGCATATTGGCACAACAGCGGCTGAAGCCGTTCATCAGTCGGGTATTGAGTCGCAGTTCCCGGAGATCGATCTCGAGAAAAACAAGCTGGGGATATTCGGCAAGCGGGTCAAGCCGCAGTTCGTCCTGCATGAGGGTGATCGCGTCGAGATTTACCGCCCCTTGACGGCTGACCCAAAAGTAGTGCGCCGCGAACTCGCCGCCATGGGCAAGACCATGGGCAAAGGCGGGATACGGGACAGGGACTAAGGAACCTCTGATCTATTCATGAACTCGTATATTGCAATCCAAAATGCCCAGCTTCTGCGTTGCAAATCTGCGTAATAGCTGGCTATTACGTGCGATTCGCGCCTTGAATCTGAACATTTTGGATCACAACCTACTTCGCTCAGAATAGATCAGAGGTTCCCTAGCTGCTGGTGAGCGGGTTGCCGGTATTTGGTTTTTCGATACGGACGGTCAGATCGCCTTCAAAAGTAATGACAAAGTGGCGCCTGTAAATGTCTCCGCTCCTGCCGATCTTCAGGTAGTAAACATAGTCCCAGCGGTTGGGATCAAAGAGATCGGCTACCATCGGCGTCCCCAATAAGAACCGAACCTGGCTGCGGGTCATTCCCGGCTGAATTTCGTCGACCTCGCGTTCCTCGAGGTAATTGCCCTGCTGGATATTGATGCGATAGGGTTTGAGCGAGAAATTGCGCACACTACTGCATCCCGCTGAGGTCAGCAGGCCGGCAATCGTAAGGATAATGAGAAGCTTGCGGGTCATGGTCAGGTGTGGAGGATCGGCAACTGGAGGGCGGCGGTCAAGTCGGTGATAGTATTGGGGAAGCAATTTTCCGACATGACCGAATCAGCCGAGGGGTCGTCCAATTGAAAAACTCCGACCTGAGAAAGGTAGGTCTGAAGGTCACCGCACCGCGGATCAAGATCCTCAAGATTCTCGAAGAGCGGCAGCTTGACCATCTGAAAGCAGAAGACGTTTACAGGTCACTGCTGGAGTCCGGCGATGACATCGGGCTCGCGACCGTCTATCGCGTCCTGACCCAGTTTGAGGCCGCGGGTCTCGTCAAGCGCCACAACTTCGAAAGCGGGGGCGCGGTGTTCGAACTGGATGACGGTACTCATCACGATCATATCGTTTGCCAGGAATGCGGCCGCGTCGAAGAGTTCCTGGATCCCGTCATCGAGAGCCGGCAGGAAGAAATTGCCCGCGATCACGGCTTCGAGATCATCAGCCATTCCATGATTCTTTACGGGCGCTGCGGCCGGGACGGTTGCACGAACCGCAAGCGCTCCGGCTGACCGCTTAACTGGCGACCTTGTTCGCGTTGCCGCGGTTCAGCATTTCCCGAGCGTGATCACGACTGGTTGCGGTGATCTCGACACCGCCGAGCATGCGAGCCAGTTCCTCGACTCGTTGATCATCGCTTAGCCCCGTCAGGGTCGTCCTGGTCGTCTTGCCATCCGTCAGCTTGCTGACTCTGACATGCTGGTGCCCCTGGCTGGCGACCTGCGGCAGATGAGTCACGCAAAGAACCTGGCGTTGCTCGCCCAGGTCCCTCAGGCGCTGTCCGACAATCTCGGCCACAGCGCCGCCCACGCCGCTGTCGATTTCATCGAACACGAGGCATGGGACGCTGGCCGCGCGGGTTGCCACCACCTGTACCGCCAGACTGATGCGCGACAACTCGCCGCCGGAAGCGACACGCGAAAGCGGTGCCGGTGGCTGTCCCGGGTTGGCAGTCACCATGAACTGGATCATGTCTTGTCCATGCGGCGAGAAGACATGATCTTTATCGCAGCCGATCTCGACTTCGAAGTGGCCACCGGGCATGCCGAGCTGCCTCATCATCGCTGTGATCGACTCGCCAAGCGCTGCGGCTGCTTTCTTGCGTTTCTTACTCAACAGCGCGGCTGTCTTGCGATAGCGGGCTTCTGCCTCGGCCAGCCGGGTTTGCCCGTCTTCAAGCGCCAGATCCGCATTGCGTAGTGTCTCCATCTCCTGCCGGATGTCTGCCAGACGCCCGGGCAGGGCGTCGGCGTCGATCTGGTGCTTCCGGGCCAGTTCGCGGATGCCGGCGATGCGCTCATCGAGATGTGCCTGTCGTGCCGGGTCGATGTCGAGCCTGTCCAGATATCTCCTCAGTTCATCCGCGGCCTCGGCGATGCGGATATCCGCTTCTTCGAGCAGGCGCACGATAACGCCAAGACCGGCGTCTACGTCCTCAAGTCTTTCTACCTCAACACGGGCCAGACCGAGCAGCTGCTGCGCGGAGCCGTTGTCGTTCTCGTAGGCCAGCTCGAGAGCCTGGCCGATCCCTCTTGCCAGTTGGTCGCTGTTTGCAAGCCGGCGGTGCTCGGTCTCGAGGCGCTCCATCTCACCCGGCTCCGAGGCCAGCGCGTCCAGTTCCTGCACCTGGTAGCGGAGCAGATCCAGACGCTGATCTCGCCCCTCGCTGGTCGCGGTGAGACTATCGAGTTCGTCGCGTGCGCTCTGCCAGTCGCGGAAGGCTGCCCCCACACGCGCCACGTCTTTGTCCAGTTCGCCATTGGAATCGAGAATCCTGCGTTGAACGGGTTTGCGCGTCAGAGACTGGTGTTCGTGCTGTCCGTGAATCTCGACCAGCATGGCGCCCAGGTTTCTTAGCGACTGCATCGGCACGGTGCAGCCGTTGATGTAACCCCGCGACCGTCCCGCCCGGTTTATGACACGTCGCAGCACGCATTCACCGCCAGCATCGAGATCCTGATCGACCAGCCATTCGAGGACTTCGGGACTGGTTCCGGGTTCGAAGATTGCGGTGATTTCCGTGCGCTCCGCGCCGTGGCGGATGATGGATGAGTCGGCCCGATCTCCCAGCACGAGCCCAAGTGCGTCGACGAGGATCGATTTGCCCGCGCCGGTTTCACCGGTCAGAACAGTCATGCCGACACCAAGGTCGAGTTCCACCTCGTCGATCACGGCATAGTTACGCACCAGTATCTGGGTGAGCATGGGAGAGTCAGTCAGTTCCTGTCTGAGAGACGCGGCTTCTGCTGCCGCGGCCCCAGTTCAGTTTCGAGCGTAGTATCCTGAAGTAGTCATAGCCTTCCGGATGGATGAGCGTCGCTGCGAACCCGGAGCGCGAAACGCGCAAGGTCTGATCCGGCGAAAGGTCGCTGAAATGGCGCCCGTCACAGGAAATCGCCGACCGGGCATCGCCGCGCTCAATCATCCTGATCTCGATGCTGCGATCGCCCCGGACGACCAGCGGTCGATCGCTCAGGGTATGCGGACAAATCGGCACCAATACAAAAGCATTCATATTAGGGTGAAGTATCGGGCCGCCACCGGACAATGCGTAGGCAGTCGAGCCGGTCGGTGTTGCTACGACGAGCCCATCGCCCTCATGGGTGTTGACGTAAACCCCGTCGATCCAGGTCTCGAGATCCACCATGCGACCGGTGCCTTTCTTCTCAACCACGATGTCATTCAACGCGGTCATCGTGCCATTGCCTTCCTGGCCATCCACCTCGGCCACCAGCATCAGCCGAGTTTCTTCGACGTATTTTCCGTCCAGTACCTCGTCGACTCCCTGCAGCATTTCGCTTGAGCCGACATCGGCAAGAAAGCCCAGTCGCCCCCGGTTGATGCCTAGCAGCGGTACGCCGTGCTCTGCTACCAGCCGGGTCGCAAACAACATCGTCCCGTCACCGCCGACGGCGATCATCAGGTCGGCGACGCCGACCAGCTTCGCCAGCGGCAGGCTTTCGATATCGCCGCTATCAAGTTCCGCGGCGACATTTTCTTCAGCGATAACACCACGCTTGCTTGCCCGCAGATGCGCAGCAAGCGTGCACATGGAATCGGCGATCCGGGGATCAGCTGTCTTACCCGTCAGCGCGATGGTTTGAAACTGTCTTTGCATAGATCCTCGCAGTGCGCCCATTTGTAGCATCTTTGATGCGACGTTCACAAACGGCCCCGATCGCTTGACACTCCCGGGAGGCGAGGCTAGCTTGCATTCATTGCACGTTTTTTGGCGGCGTTTGCACCCTAGGAACCTCTGATCTATTCATGAACTCGTACCTTGTGCTCAGCCCGCCTGTCTCACCACGATGACGAGCCCTGTCTTGATCTTTGGATTCACAGCGAATTTTCTTCAGTCAGGAAGACAGACTGTATTCCGCTCCTTCAGAAAATCCGCTGTGAATCCAAATCTCTGCGCCATCATCTCGCCCCGCGGCAAGACAGGCGGGCTACAATATCCAGCTTCTGCGTTGCAAATCTTCGCAATAGCCAGCTATTACGTGCGATTCGCGCCTTGACTCTGAACATCTAGGATCACAATCCACTTCGCTCAGAATAAATCAGAGGTTCCCTAAATACTGAATGCAAAAAACGGATTATCTGGATTTGTCGGATCGCGCCAGACACCTGTTGACGGTGCTTGTCGATCGATACATAAGAAAAGGCGAGCCTGTCGGGTCTCGCACGCTGTCGCGCGATTCCGGGCTGGAGTTATCTCCGGCCACCATACGCAATGTCATGTCCGATCTCGAGGAGATGGGCTTTATCGGCTCGCCACATACTTCGGCCGGTCGTGTCCCGACGCCGAAAGGCTACCGGTTCTTCGTCGACAACCTCGTCAAGTTCGATCCTCTGGAAGAGAGTGAAGTTCAGAGGCTGCAGGAAAGGCTGGAGCATCGCGCAGATACGGAGAAAGGACTGGTGCGGTCCGCATCCAACCACCTCGCGAGGCTTACCAATATGGCCGGCGTCGTGACTTTGCCGAGGCAGGTCCTGGGATCACTGCGCCAGATCGAATTCCTGCCGCTATCGGAGCAGCGGGTTCTCGCGATCCTGGTTGTCAATGAGCAAGAGGTCCAGAACCGTATCCTGCACATGGATCGGGACTACAGCATCGATGAACTGTGGCAAACCGCAAATTACCTGAACGACCAGTTTGCGGGGCAGACCCTTGCGTCCGTCCGCGAGCAATTGTTGTCGGATCTGCGCCACACGCGGGAATCCATGGATGAACTGATGCGTGACGCGATCCTGATGGCGCAACGCGTGTTCGAATCAGATGCAAAGCGTACCAGCGAATATTATCTTTCCGGCGAGACGAGCCTGATGGATTTCGACGAGCTATCGGATACAGACAAGTTGCGTGATCTTTTCGAGGCCTTTGGCACCCAGCGGGATATACTCCACCTGCTGGACCGCTGTGTACACGGATCCAGCATGAAGATCTTTATTGGTGAGGAGTCCGGCTATAGCATGCTGGACGATTGCAGCGTTGTCGCGGCACCCTACCAGGTGGCGGATGAGGCGGTCGGCGTGCTGGGAGTGATTGGCCCGACGCGCATGGCCTACGAGCGGGTTATCCCGATTGTAGGCATCACGGCCCGCCTCCTCGGGGCGGCCTTGAATTCCCGCGAATAGCCCCCAATTCCGCGAAACAGACTTTTGTAGAATTTCGGCAGCCCGGTCGTCGTACCCGGCTGCCCGGGTATGTTTTGGAGAACGTCAGATGATCGAAAAGAAGGAGGTCGCGGGACCGGAAACCCCGGAGGCGGATAGTTCCGACGCTGAGAGCAAGGATTCCGAGGCTGGAATGAGTGATGAAGTCGGGCAAGATCGTGATGAACTGCAGACAGCCCTGGAAGAGGCTGAGGCCCGGCGAAACCAGTATTTAAGAACGGCCGCCGAACTGGAGAACGTTCGCCGCAGGGCCCAGAGGGATGTAGAGAATGCCCATCGCTACGGGATGGAGCGATTCGCGCGGGAATTGCTCGGCGTGAAAGACAGTCTGGAACTGGGCTTGCAAACCGCGCAGGAATCATCCGCCGGGGCGGTCGCAATCGATGGTTTCAAGGCGACCCTCAAGCAGTTTTCACAATGCGTCGAGAAATTCGGCGTCAAAGAGGTCGACCCCGTCGGTCAGCCATTCGATCCGGAGCTTCACGAGGCGATGGCGATGCAGCCCTCACAAAGCCATGAAGCGGGTACCGTGATGACCGTGATTCAGAAGGGGTACAGGTTGCACGATCGTCTTTTGCGTCCGGCCCGGGTGATCGTCGCGCAAGGCGTGGATGACTGACGACCCCCTTGATATGGGCTGGCGAGACCCCATAAACCGTCTAAGCATAAGATTTTATAACATTTACAGACTAATTCTTGGAGAGATCAGCAATGGGAAAGGTAATAGGTATCGACCTGGGGACAACTAACTCCTGCGTCGCCGTCATGGAGGGCCAGAACGCCCGGGTTATCGAAAATAGTGAAGGGGATCGTACGACCCCCTCGACGGTTGCTTTTACGAAGGACAACGAAGTCCTCGTCGGGCAGCCGGCCAAGCGTCAGGCGGTGACGAACCCGACCAATACACTCTTTGCAGTCAAGCGGCTGATCGGTCGCCGATACAAAGATGAAGTGGTCGCGCGCGACAAGGATATGGTTTCCTACAAGATCGTCGAGGCGGAAAACGGCGATGCCTGGGTCGAGGCGGTCGGTAACAAGATGGCGCCGCCGGAAATATCGGCACGTGTTCTCATGAAAATGAAGAAAACGGCTGAAGACTACCTGGGTGAAGAAGTCACCGAGGCGGTCATTACCGTACCGGCATATTTTGATGACTCGCAGCGGCAGGCCACCAAGGACGCGGGCAAGATCGCGGGTCTGGAGGTCAAGCGCATCATCAACGAGCCGACAGCGGCAGCGCTCGCCTACGGGCTCGACAAGAAACGAGGCGATCGCAAGATCGTGGTCTACGACCTCGGTGGCGGCACGTTTGACGTGTCTATTATCGAGATCGCCGAGATCGACGGCGAGCATCAGTTCGAAGTGCTGTCGACAAATGGCGACACCTTTCTCGGTGGTGAGGACTTCGATATGAGGATTATCGGCTACCTCGCGAGCGAGTTTGAGAAAGAGAGCGGGATGGACATCACAAAGGATCCCCTGGCGATGCAGCGTCTGAAAGAAGCTGCTGAGAAGGCCAAGATCGAGTTGTCTTCCTCGCAACAGACCGAGATCAATCTGCCGTACATCACAGCCGATGCGACCGGTCCGAAGCATCTCAACATCAAGCTGACCCGGGCGAAGCTGGAGTCGCTGGTCGAGGATCTGATCAAGCGCACCATCGAGCCATGCCGCATCGCGCTCAAGGATGCCGGCATGTCCGTCGGCGAGATTGACGACGTCATCCTGGTCGGCGGCCAGTCACGCATGCCGATGGCGCAGGCGGCCGTAAAAGACTTCTTTGGCAAGGATCCGCGCAAGGATGTGAACCCGGACGAGGTTGTCGCCGTCGGCGCCGCCATTCAGGCCGGTGTCCTCGCGGGCGACGTCAAGGATGTACTCCTTCTCGACGTGACGCCCCTGTCGCTCGGAATCGAAACGCTGGGCGGTGTCATGACGCGGCTGATCGACAAGAACACCACGGTTCCCACCAAGGCCAACCAGGTGTTTTCGACAGCCGAGGACAACCAGACGGCGGTAACCATCCACGTATTGCAAGGTGAGCGCGAGAGGGCCCAGGACAACATTGCCCTGGGTCGATTTGATCTGGCCAATATTCCGCCAGCGCCGCGAGGCCTGCCCCAGGTTGAGGTGACCTTCGACATCGATGCAAATGGCATCATCAACGTCTCCGCCAAGGACAAGGCAACCGGCAAAGAGCAGACCATCGTTATCAAAGCGTCCAGCGGTCTTGACGATGATGAGATCGAGAAGATGATCAAGGATGCCGAGGCGCATGCGGAAGAAGACAGGAAGTTCCGCGAACTAGTCGATGTCCGTAATCAGGCCGAAGCGCTGGTACATGCGACGGAGAAAACCCTTGAAGAGCTGGGTGAGAAGGTTGAGGCGGAGGAGCGCGCGACAATCGAATCTGCCTTGTCCGACGCCAAGACAGCGGTCAAGGAAGACGACAAGGATCTGATCGAAGCGAAGTCCAAGGCACTGGGCGAGGCCTCCGCTGCGCTGGCACAGCGTGTCTATGCCGAGCAGGCGCAGGAAGCCGAACAGGCCGGTGGCGCCGACACTGAGGCTGCTGGCAGCGATCAGGACGACGTCGTGGACGCGGAGTTCGAAGAGGTCAAGGAAGATAAGTAATCCGACCCGAGTAACCATGGGGCGCTGCGGTAAGATCCTGCAGCGCCCTGTTTTTTGGGCGGGCTCGATGGGTTGGGGGATGAGTCAGACTGGAGCCTGCCTGGCCTGATAGTCGATTGGCGTTTAACGCTGGAAAGAAGAAAAAATGCCGAAGCGCGATTATTACGAAGTTCTGGGTGTGTCCCGCACCGCGACCGGTGCCGAGGTAAAGAAAGCGTATCGACGCCATGCGATGAAACACCACCCCGATCGCAACCAGGACGATGAACACGCAGAGGAGCGTTTCAAGGAGGCCAAGGAGGCCTACGAAATTCTTAGCGATTCGCGCAAGCGCGCCGCCTATGACCAGTTCGGTCATGCCGGCGTGGACCCGTCAGCAGGCGGAGGATTCACGGCCGGCGATGCGTTCAGCGATATCTTCGGTGACGTTTTTGGCGATATCTTTGGCGGTGGAAGACGCTCAAGGACAAGGGCATACAGAGGCGCCGATCTGCGCTACGAACTGGATCTCGATCTCGAGCAGGCGGCAGCGGGTGATGAGGTCACCATCAGCTATCAACACATGGTGGATTGCAAGACCTGCCAGGGCAGTGGCGCCGCACCCGGATCGTCACCGGTCGAATGCAACACTTGCGGGGGCCGGGGCGCGGTCAGGGTGCAGCAGGCCTTTTTCTCCGTTCAGCAGACCTGCCCGCGCTGTAACGGCGCCGGTACGATGGTCGGGGATCCTTGCGCCAGCTGCCATGGCGAGGGCCGGACGCGCGAGACACACAAGTTGTCCGTCAAGGTGCCTGCCGGTGTCGACACGGGTGATCGGATACGCCTGGGCGGCGAGGGAGAAGCCGGTCGCGACGGCGGTCCTCCCGGCGATCTCTATGTGGAAATCAACGTACGTGCACACCAGATATTTCGACGCGACGGGACAGACCTCCACTGCGATATTCCGATAAGCTTTGCGACCGCAGTACTCGGCGGGTCTGTCGAGGTACCGACCCTTGAAGGTCAGATCGAGTTGAAGATTCCTTCCGAGACGCAATCAGCTCGTGTTTTCAGGCTGCGTGGCAAGGGCATCAAGCCAGTTCGCGGCGGTCCCGTCGGGGATCTGATGGTTCGCGTGGCAGTCGAGACACCGGTCCGCCTGAACAGCGAGCAACGCGAGCTCGTCACGCAACTAGAGGAATCGATGCAGGGTAGCTCGATCAGCCATAGCCCACGGGAGCATGGCTGGTTGCATGGCGTGAAGGCTTTCTTCGAGAGGCTGAAATGATCGCGCTTGCCGTTGCGGGAGCATCCGGGCGCATGGGTCGTTCCGTCATCAGGGCGGCGGCAGGCGAGTCGGAGTTTACGATTAGTGGCGGCCTGGTACGCACAGGCAGTACCGACCTCGGCAAGGACCTGGGCTTGCTGGCGGGTGTCACGGAGACGGGCGTCAGCGCGACGGACAACATAAAGTCTGCCATCGAGGGCGCCGGGGTGGTGATCGATTTCTCTGTGCCGAACGCGAGCGATCGGGTGCTCGAACATTGCGCCGGGGTCGGCGTGCCATTGGTCATCGGCACGACGGGTCTGGATGAAAATCAACACCGTGCGATCGCGGCGGCGGCTGAGAAAACAGCCATCCTCTACGCGGCCAACATGAGCGTCGGCGTGACCCTGATGCTCAGCCTGGCCGAGGTCGCCAGCAGGACGTTGGCTGATGAATTCGACATTGAAATTATCGATGTTCATCACCGTGACAAGAAGGACGCTCCATCCGGAACAGCGCTGGCGATCGGTGAATCGATCGATCGCGGAAGGGGCGCGGCGGCGAGCCGCGAGATGGGTCGAGGTCCTGAAGACGGACCACGTGCGCCAGGGGCTGTGGGATACTCCTCGGTCCGTGCGGGCGATATCGTGGGTGAGCATACCGTGTTGTTCGCGGGCAATGGCGAATCGCTTGAGTTGACGCATAAGGCGACCAGTCGAATGACTTTCGCCCGCGGAGCCCTGCGTGCCGCGCATTGGATTTATGGCCGTTCGCCGGGTCTTTATGGCATGTCCGACGTCATTGGTGGGGGGTGATCCTTGCTCATTTACATAGACACCCCCACGGGCCCTCAAGTAAAATCTCCGGTTGCCTGATGGCAGCGGTGAAAAGAGCGGGACGGGACCGGTGACCGGGCCCATCCCGTTTTGCACATGCGCCGCTGACAGCCGGGCGACGCACGTTATGACTGGATCGCGTGGCAGTGACAAAACCGGCATTGTTGGCGCTGGAGGACGGGACCGTTTTCCGTGGCCTGTCCGTTGGCGCGGAAGGCAAGTCGGTTGGCGAGGTTGTCTTCAATACGGCGATCACGGGCTATCAGGAAATACTCACCGATCCCTCCTATTGCCGCCAGCTCATCACGCTGACCTACCCGCACATCGGTAATACGGGTACAACCGACGAAGACGATGAATCCGATCAGGTCTATGCCGCAGGGTTGATTGTCCGGGATGTGCCGAGAACATTGAGCAACTGGCGATCGAAGGAATCGCTGCAGGCGTTCCTGGTCAGACATGGCGTGGTCGCAATGGCCGATATCGACACCCGCAAGCTGACGCGCATCATTCGTGACAAGGGAGCGCAAGCGGGTTGCCTGATAGCCGCGGGTGAGAAATCCGATGGGAATGAGATCGACACGGCGACTATCGAGGCGGCGCTGGATTCGGCAAGGGCCTTTCCCGGGCTTGCCGGGATGGATCTGGCCAGGGTGGTTTCGACCACTCAGCCATACGACTGGCATGAGTCCACCTGGACTCATGCCCAGAACCACCAGGGCTTTGCACGACCGGAAGCGCTTTACCGGGTGGTCGCCTATGACTTTGGGATAAAGCGAAACATCCTCCGGCTGCTGGTCAAACACGGTTGCGAACTTACCGTCGTACCGGCGACGACAAGCGCTGAGGAAGTGCTGGCGCTGCAGCCGGATGGGATATTTCTGTCCAACGGGCCGGGCGATCCGGAACCGTGCGATTATGCGATTGAAGCGACGCGACGTTTCCTGGCGATGAAGATCCCGCTGTTCGGAATCTGTCTCGGTCACCAGATACTTGGCCTGGCGGCGGGTGCGAAAACGATCAAGATGAAGTTCGGGCACCACGGCGCCAATCACCCGGTGCAGGACTTACAAAGTGGGCGCGTCATGATCAGCAGCCAGAATCACGGCTTTGCGGTCGACGAGGCGACGCTGCCGGATGCGGTGCGCACAACCCATCGCTCGCTTTTCGACGGGTCTTTGCAGGGGATCGAATTTACCGATCGGCCCGCTTTTTCGTTCCAGGGGCATCCGGAGGCCAGTCCGGGTCCGCATGACCTCGAGTCGCTTTTCGAGCACTTCGTTGCTTTGATGGCCGGGGTCCGGCCATCAAAAGAGAAAGAAATAACAACTGATATGAAACAAACAGTTACATTGTAAAAGTGATGTTTAAGATTAACTAAGAGTCTGGAAAGACTCATTTTGTGGAAGGATGGTTCGTTCAGGCCCATGCCAAAAAGAACTGACATAAAAAGCGTCCTGATTATTGGCGCCGGCCCGATTATCATCGGTCAGGCATGCGAGTTTGATTATTCAGGCGCGCAGGCTTGCAAGGCGCTAAGGCAGGAAGGCTATCGGGTCATTCTGGTGAATTCCAACCCGGCGACGATCATGACCGATCCGGAGATGGCGGACGCGGTTTATATCGAACCGGTGACCTGGCGGGTTGTAGAAAGAATCATCGCCATCGAAAGACCGGACGCGCTGCTACCGACCATGGGCGGCCAGACGGCGCTCAATTGTGCGCTCGATCTCGATAGAGAGGGCGTACTGAAGAGATACAACGTCGAGATGATAGGTGCTTCACGCGAAGCCATCGACACGGCGGAGGATCGCGACCTCTTCAGGATGGCGATGAGTGATATCGGTCTGGAAGTGCCCAGATCGGGCGTCGCGCATAACATGGAAGAGGCCTGCGCCGTGCAGGCGGAACTCGGTTTTCCGACGATCATCAGACCCTCATTTACTCTCGGCGGCACCGGTAGCGGCATCGCCTATAACCGGGATGAGTTCGAGGAGAAGGTCACCAACGGTCTGGATCTCTCACCGACGACCGAAATATTGCTCGAAGAATCGGTTCTCGGCTGGAAAGAATACGAGATGGAAGTGGTTCGCGACACGGCGGACAACTGCATCATTATCTGCTCGATTGAAAACCTCGATCCGATGGGTGTGCATACGGGCGACTCGATTACCGTAGCGCCCTCGCAGACACTGACTGACAAGGAATACCAGCGCATGCGCGATGCGTCGATCGCAGTGCTGCGTCGTATCGGGGTGGACACCGGTGGCTCGAATGTTCAGTTCGCGCTCAACCCGGAAGACGGCACGATGGTTGTGATTGAGATGAATCCGCGGGTGTCGCGTTCGTCGGCCCTGGCCTCCAAGGCAACCGGTTTCCCGATTGCAAAGGTGGCCGCAAAGCTCGCGGTTGGCTATACGCTGGACGAACTCAGGAATGAGATTACCGGTGGTGCGACACCGACGTCCTTCGAACCAACGATCGATTATGTGGTCACCAAGGTCCCCAGATTCACGTTCGAGAAATTCCCGAATGCGAATGCCGTGCTGACGACGCAGATGAAATCGGTAGGCGAAGTGATGGCTATAGGCCGGACCTTCCAGGAATCGATCCAGAAAGCGCTGCGTGGCCTTGAAACCGGAGCGGATGGATTTAGTGAAATTTTTACGGGGGAGCTGACGGAGGAAGCGCGAGAAGCTCTTGAGGCGAAGTTGTCGATCCCGGGTGCGGAAAGAATCTGGCATGTAGCCGATGCATTCCGACTCGGTTTTAGCCTGTCGCAAGTTCATAATCTCACCCGCATGGATCCGTGGTTCCTCGATCAGATTCTCGAGTTGGTCGAAGAAGAACAGGCACTCTCGTCAGACGGGCCGGACAGCCTTGATGCATCCCGACTGCGACAGCTGAAAAGGAAAGGCTTTTCAGACAGCCGTCTCGCGCACCTGGTGGGCATGGAGGAATCCGGGCTTAGAAAACGCCGGCAGGATCTTGGTATTCGTCCCGTCTACAAGCGTGTTGATACCTGCGCGGCAGAGTTCGCGACGCAGACCGCCTATATGTATTCCACCTACGAGGAGGAATGCGAGGCGGCGCCGTCGGATCGAAAGAAAATAATGATACTGGGCGGCGGGCCCAATCGGATCGGCCAGGGTATCGAGTTCGATTATTGCTGTGTACACGCAGCTCTCGCGCTGCGCGAGGAAGGGTTCGAGACCATCATGGTCAACTGTAATCCGGAGACGGTCAGCACCGATTACGATACGTCGGATCGTCTCTACTTCGAGCCGCTGACGCTGGAAGATGTACTCGAAATCGCGGATCTGGAAAAGCCGTATGGCGTCATTGTCCAGTTTGGTGGTCAGACGCCGCTGAAACTTGCAGCGGCGCTTGAATCCGCGGGTGTACCTATAATCGGGACGTCACCCGATAGCATTGACCTGGCAGAGGATCGTGAGCGATTCCAGTTGCTGGTCCGGCGACTCGGTCTGTTGCAGCCGGACAACCGGATTGCCAGGAATACCGAGGAAGCGGTTCGGCGGGCGGTTGAAGTCGGGTATCCCCTCGTCGTAAGACCTTCCTACGTGCTCGGTGGCAGGGCCATGGAAGTGGTCTATTCCGAGGAAGAGTTGCGCGCCTACATGGATGCCGCGGTCAGCGTGTCGAATGACAGTCCGGTGTTGCTGGACCATTTCCTCGATAGCGCCGTTGAAGTTGATGTCGATGCTGTTTGCGATGGCAAGAACGTTGCGATCGGTGCAATCATGGAGCATATAGAGCAAGCGGGCGTGCACTCCGGTGATTCGGCTTGCTCGTTGCCGCCGAATACTCTGGACCCATCGGTACAGGAGCAACTGCGCGACCAGGTTCGACAGCTGGCGCGTGGACTCGATGGTATCGGTCTGATGAATACCCAGTTTGCGATCCAGGGCAAGGATATCTACCTGCTCGAGGTCAATCCGAGGGCATCGAGAACAGTGCCTTTTGTTTCGAAGGCAACGGGTCGGCCATTGGCAAAAATCGCCGCATTATGCATGGCCGGCAAGAGCCTTGCCGATCAGGGCATCGGGCCCGAACCGATACCCGACTATTTTTCAGTCAAGGCCTCGGTATTCCCCTTCGCACGATTCCCCGATGCGGACCCGATACTGGGTCCGGAAATGAAATCGACCGGGGAGGTGATGGGTACGGGTCGATATTTTGGCGAAGCCTATGCCAAGGCCCAACTGGCCACCGGGTCGGTGCTGCCGACATCGGGTACTGCCTTTCTCAGCGTCAGAGACCGGGACAAGGAAGGGGCGATCGTGTTAGCCCGGATACTGAAAGACAGGGGGTTTGAGATACTCGCCACCGAAGGGACCGCTGCAGCGCTCCGGGCAGCCGGTGTTGATTGCAACAGCGTCAACAAGGTCAGGGAAGGGCGACCGCATATAGTAGACATGATCAAAAACGATGAAATCAGTCTGATCGTCAATACGACCGAGGGGCGCCAGGCCATTCGTGAGTCCCAGTCGATACGCCGCGAAGCGGTGCATCGCAAGGTGACCTATTACACGACAATTGCCGCAGCCCGCGCCACATGTGTTGCGCTGGAATATCTTGACGTCGCGGATGTTCACCGGCTGAAAGATCTTCACGAGGAGTTAATCGCATGAGCAAGGTTCCAATCACGGTTCGCGGTGCCGGCTTGCTCCGCGCCGAGCTCAAGAAACTGAAGATGGCGGACAGGCCGCGCGTCGTCAGTGCGATTGCGGAGGCAAGGGCGCACGGGGATCTGAAGGAAAACGCCGAGTATCACGCAGCCAAGGAAGAACAAGGCTTTATCGAAGCCCGCATCCGCGATATCGAAAGCAAACTGTCCCATGCCCATGTAATCGATGTCTCCAAACTCACCGTTACGGGGCGGGTCGTATTCGGATCGACGGTCGATCTTCTAAACGCGGAGGATGACTCGGAGATCACCTACCAGATTGTCGGTGAGGACGAAGCCAACATTAGAGAAGGCAGAATTTCGTTTACCTCGCCCATCGCCAGGGCCCTGATCAGCCGCGAAGAGGGTGATTCGGTCAGCTTTAACGCGCCGGGCGGCGAGAAGAGCTACGAGATTCTCGAGGTTCGTTACGAGTAATCGGGCCGACAATATTTCCATGAATTTCTCCCGGATCGGGGAAAAACTGATCCAGACGGTCTGGGTGGGTGCACTCTGGTCCGTCGGTTATATAGCCGCGCCGGCCTTGTTTGCGCATCTCGACCCGGCGACGGCGGGTCGTGTTGCGGGTGAACTATTCACCGTCGTTGCCTGGCTGAGCATGGTGTGCGGCGTGTCGCTGATGCTGGCAATGCGAGGGACGACCCGTTCGGGTGGTGAGGCACGCCTCAGGAATCGTTTGATACCGTTGATGATGACACTGGTCGGTAGCAGCGAATGGATCGTGCGGCCCCTGATGGAGGCGGCTCGTTTGCCCGACGGGACCCCGGGCGCTGGATTTGGTATGTGGCACGGTGTTTCCGCACTGCTCTATCTCGCAGCCAGCCTGTTGGCGATCTTGCTGGTAGCGGCCCCGGGCAGGGACTAGTACGTATGTTGCGGGTCAGGGGCCGGGAAGAGATATTTTCTGCTTTTCCGGGTTGGAACGATAGACGAGCGCAATATTGCCGATCCTCTTTATGAGAACAGAATTGGATTTTTCACACAGGCGGGCGATTGTTTCATCCCTGATCTTGCGGTCGCCGAACCTGACACGAACCTTGACCAGTTCGTGATCGTCCAGGGCACGGGACAATTCCGCCAGGACGGCATCGCTAAGACCGGCATTGCCCATCATGACCACTGGTTTCAGCGCGTGACCAAGTCCCCTAAGGTGACGTTTTTGTTTTTCGGACATTTGCATCGGGTGGGCACGGACCAGGAAATGAAGGGCGCGGATTGTAGCATGCAGTTGGGTGATCACCGGCGTTCACGGACGCCGTACCGATAGAGTCCGGCGATGGCGAAAAAGAGCAAAAGCAGCAAGCGCTGGCTGGCCGAACACGCAGCCGACGACTTTGTAAAACGTGCCCGGGAGCAGGGTTGGCGGTCGCGTGCGGTGTTCAAACTCGAGGAGATTCAGAAAAGAGATCGGCTGTTCCGCCCCGGAATGACAATCGTCGACCTGGGTGCGGCACCCGGAGCCTGGAGTCAGTACGCGCGTTTCGTGACGAAGGAGCAGGGCAGGGTTATCGCGCTGGATCTGTTGCCGATGGATGCGCTGCCTGGCGTGGAATTCATACAAGGTGACTTTCGCGACGACGAAACCTTGGCAGCCCTGCGGGCCGCGCTCGGTAATACGGGCCCCGATCGCGTAGTTGACCTTGTAATGTCGGACATCGCCCCCAACACCAGTGGACAGATGGCAGTCGACCAGCCCCGGGCGATGTATCTGGCAGAGCTGGCACTGGATTTCGCCCGGCAGGCATTGAAACCCGGTGGCCATTTTGTCGTCAAGATCTTCCAGGGTGAAGGCTCTCAGGAGCTTCTGGCCGCCGCGAGGAAGAAATTTGAGGTGGTGAACATACGCAAACCAAAGGCGTCACGACCGCGCAGTCGTGAGGTCTACTTTGTGGCGAGAAACTACCGGCTGTAGTAGTGTCTAAGCCGTTGATGTTGTAGATAATGGACATCGCGACGATTTAACGAGGACAATTCTTGAACGATCTTGCCAAAAATATCATCCTTTGGGTCGTCATCGCCGTCGTTTTGTTGAGTGTTTTCAACAGCTTCGGTACCAGCCCACGCGCCGATCAACCCGTTCCGTATTCCACTTTCCTGCAATACGTTGAGGACGGGCGGGTCGCTCATGTGACCTTCGAAGGCGACAAGATAATCGGTGAGCTCAGGGGTGGCGAACGCTTCACCAGTTTCAGCCCGGAGACCGACAACAAGGCGCTGATTGGTGAGTTGAAGGACAGCGGTGTCGTTTTCGAGGCTCAACCACCGAAACGACAGTCGTTCCTGATGCAACTGTTTATATCTTCGTTTCCGATTCTTCTGCTGATCGGCGTCTGGGTCTATTTCATGCGCCAGATGCAAGGGGGCGGTGGTGGCCGCGGGGCGATGTCCTTTGGCAAGAGCCGGGCGCGGCTGTTGGGTGAAGACCAGGTCAACGTCTCATTCGCCGATGTGGCCGGCATTGAAGAGGCCAAAGAGGAAGTCAACGAGATCGTCGAATTCCTCAAGGACCCGGCCAAATTCCAGCGACTGGGTGGGCAGATTCCGCGAGGGGTGCTGATGGTGGGTGCTCCGGGTACCGGCAAGACGCTACTCGCCCGTGCGATCGCCGGAGAGGCCAAGGTTCCCTTCTTCACGATTTCGGGTTCGGACTTTGTGGAAATGTTTGTCGGCGTCGGCGCTTCCCGCGTCCGCGACATGTTTGAACAGGCTAAGAAAACCGCACCGTGCATTATCTTTATCGACGAGATCGATGCGGTCGGCCGCCACAGAGGCGCAGGTCTCGGTGGTGGTCACGACGAAAGAGAGCAGACGCTTAACCAGTTGCTGGTTGAGATGGATGGGTTCGAAGGCAATGAAGGCGTCATCGTCATCGCCGCGACAAACCGGCCGGATGTGCTCGATCCGGCGCTCTTGCGGCCGGGACGATTCGACCGGCAGGTCGTTGTTCCTTTGCCGGACGTACGCGGCCGCGAACAGATCCTGCGTGTCCATATGAAGAAGGTGCCGATCGGTGAAGATGTCCGGCCGTCTATCATCGCCAGGGGAACGCCGGGATTTTCCGGCGCCGATCTGGCCAATCTCGTCAATGAGGCGGCCCTGTTTGCCGCACGTGGCGATCGCCGGGTCGTTGGGATGGATGAATTCGAGCGGGCCAAGGACAAGATCATGATGGGCGCCGAGAGGCGATCCATGGTGATGAGTGACGATGAGAGGCGACTGACCGCCTATCATGAGGCGGGCCACGCCATCGTCGGCCTCAATGTTCCGGAACACGATCCGGTCTACAAGGTTTCCATTATCCCTCGTGGCAGAGCACTCGGCATCACGATGTTTCTGCCTGAAGAGGATCGCTATAGTCACAGCAAACAGCGGCTGAACAGTCAGATTGCAAGCTTGTTTGGTGGTCGAGTCGCCGAGGAACTCATATTCGGCCCCGGTGCGGTCACCACGGGAGCCGCAAACGATATCGAGAGAGCGACCGACATCGCCAGAAACATGGTCACCAGGTGGGGGCTGTCCGAGCGACTGGGGCCGTTGACCTATAGCGAAGAGGACGGTGAGATATTCCTGGGACGCGCTATCACCCAGCACAAGCAGATGTCGGACGTGACCGCGCATGCGATCGACGAAGAGATTCGGTCGATAGTCGATACGAACTACCAGCAGGCCGAGCGTATATTGAAGGAGAATACTGAAATCCTTCACGCCATGGCCGACGCATTGCTGCGCTATGAGACGATCGACCAGGGTCAGATCAAGGAAATCATGGAGGGTCTCGACCCGAGTCCGCCGGAAGACTGGGATGAGGATGACTCCGGCCCGGCACCTGCGGGCAAGGTCAAGGCGGATGAGCCAAAGGGCGACCCGGAAGCACCCATCGGTGGTCCCGCTGGACAGCACTGATCAGAGGTTCCCTGATTAACAGTGAGAAAGGCGACGCCTGCAAGCGTCGCCTTTTTGCATATCGGGCAGGTTCAACTGCCACCAGGAGACGCACGGGAAGCACTGGCGCGATGCGGGCAAAGCCATGAGACTGGAGTTTCCCAAACACTCGTTGGATCTTTCTATGCCTGTGGTGATGGGTGTACTCAATACCACGCCGGATTCATTTTTCGATGGGGGCTGTTTTTTAGATCCCGAAGCTGCGATTGATAAGGGAATGCAGCTGGAGTCCGACGGCGCTGCAATTATCGATGTGGGTGGCGAGTCCACGAGGCCTGGTGCCGGGTCCGTTTCTGCAGACGAAGAGATCAACAGGATCGTCGCCGTGATCAAAGCGCTGAGCGGCGTTCTGGCCGTGCCTGTTTCGGTCGATACCAGCAAGCCCGTGGTGATGGAAGCGGCCGTAGCCGCGGGTGCCGCGATGATCAATGATGTGTGCGCATTACGGATGGCGGGTGCCTTGGGCATGGCGGCTGATCTGGGCGTCCCGGTTTGTATCATGCATATGCAGGGCGAACCGCGATCGATGCAATCGAACCCGCATTACGAAGATGTCGTAGAGGATGTTTACGCGTTTCTTAGCGAGCGAATCGATGCCTGCCTGGCGGCTGGCATCGAGAAGGAAAAGATCGTACTCGACCCCGGGTTCGGATTCGGCAAGACACTGGAGCATAATCTCGAAATGATGAATCATCTCGAACGATTCGTGGCTGCAGAACTGCCAGTGCTGGTGGGGGTATCGCGAAAATCGATGATTGGCGCGGTACTCGATCAACCCGCCACGGCGCGACTGTACGGAGGGCTCTCACTGTCTGCTATTGCAGCATACAAGGGAGCGCACATACTGAGATCACACGATGTCCGGCCGACGCTCGATGCCATCTCGATGGCAGCGTCGGTACGGCAAGGGAGATAGCGGGAATGGGTAAGTATTTCGGGACGGACGGTGTTCGCGGGCATGTAGGGGAATCGCCGATGACGGTCGATTTCGCCCTCAGGTTCGCCAGCGCGGCAGCACGCGCCCTGGCACCGAACGGCGGCACTGTTTTGATTGGCAAGGACACTCGCGTGTCGGGCTACATGTTCGAATCGGCGCTTGAGGCAGGCTTCGTCGCGGCCGGTGTCAACGTGCTATTGGCAGGGCCACTACCGACACCGGGAATCGCCTACCTGTGTAGACGGTTGAAAGCGGATTTTGGGGTCATGATCAGCGCCTCGCACAACTCCTTCGAGGACAACGGGATAAAACTCTTCCACGGATCGGGCGACAAGCTGACCGACGAGCAGGAGCTACATATCGAAGCGTTGCTGGAAGAGCCTGTTGTGACCAACAGGTCGAGCGATCTTGGGCAAGCCAAGCGTCTTGACAATGCGAGAACCGATTACGAGTGGTTTGCCCGATCTACTGTACCGGATGAGACGGATTTCTCGGATTTCAAGGTCGTTCTGGATTGTGCCCACGGAGCAGGCTACAAGGTAGCGCCGCGGACCCTGGGGGAACTGGGTGCGGATGTGATTCCGGTGGGTTGTTCGCCGAATGGTCGCAACATCAACATGAAATGTGGTTCTACCGAGCCGGACTTTCTACGCGCCACCGTCAAGGGGCTGGCGGCCGATGTCGGTATTGCGCTGGACGGGGACGGAGATCGTGTCGTCATGGTCGATGAACTCGGCAACCTCGTCGATGGCGACCAGCTGATTTTTATCCTGGCGGTTTTTGCCCAGGCACAGGGCACTCTTCATGGCCCGGTTGTAGGCACGGTAATGAGCAATCTCGGTCTCGAACTCAAACTAAAAGAGCGTGGTATCGAGTTTTTTCGCGCGGCCGTCGGAGACAGAAACGTACTGGCCATGCTCAAGGAGAAAGGGGGAGAACTCGGGGGTGAGACTTCAGGTCATATTATCGATCTTTCGACCTCCACCACAGGCGACGGGCTGGTCACCGCCCTGCGGGTACTTCACGTTATGACGACGACCGGAAAACCGTTATCGGCGCTGGCAGGCGAAATGCCGAAATTTCCACAAGTCATGATCAATGTGGCTGTAGACCGCGATCTCGATCTCACCTTGGTCCCGGAAGTCGTTGAAGCGGTGGCCCGGGTGGAGGAGCGGATGGCTGGAAGAGGTCGGGTCGTACTCAGGGCCTCGGGCACAGAACCGGTCATTCGGGTCATGGTTGAGGGAGAAAGCGCTGAGGCGGTGACTGATGCGGCCGAGGAGATTGCCACGCGGGTCCGGAAGGCTGCTGGCGGTCATTGATTTCGTCGATGCGTGTGGGTAGGCTGGCGCGCGCCGTGGGGAGGGTAAAGCTATGAGAACCAAGCTTGTCGCAGGAAACTGGAAGATGAACGGCACGCGGGCGCAGACCCGCGAGCTTGTCGATGGTATCGCGTCCCAGCTGGGTGATTCGCTGCCCTGCGATGTGGCCGTTTGTCCTTCCTACGTTTATCTGTCAGCCGCCGCGGCCGCCCTCGAGGGGACGGGAATCGATCTCGGCGGACAGAGCATCTGTACCGAGGACGAGGGGGCTTTTACCGGTGAGATCTCAGCTGCGATGCTAAAGGATATCGGTTGCCGTTTCGCGATTGTCGGGCACTCGGAACGGCGGGCGCTCTACGGCGAGGACAATGCAACGGTAGTGGCGAAATTCCAGGCCGCCAGACGGCACGGTCTGGATCCGATCCTTTGTGTCGGTGAACGGCTTGAAGAGCGAGAGCAGGAGATAACAGAAGACATCATCCGTGCTCAATTGGGCGCTGTTCTGCATGCGGTCGGTGTGGACGGGCTGGACGGGGCGGTTATTGCCTATGAGCCTGTCTGGGCAATCGGCACCGGACTGACCGCGACACCTGAGCAGGCACAGGAAGTTCATGCGTTTATCCGCGGGATGATCGCACAGGAAAATGCTACACTTGCCGATTCAATCAGGATCCTCTATGGCGGTAGTGTCAAATCGTCAAATGCGGAGGATCTTTTCTCCATGCCGGACGTGGATGGCGGGCTGGTTGGCGGGGCTGCTCTCGATGCGGCTGGCTTTGCCGACATCTGCCGCGCGGCCGGCTGAAGGATCATAAAGAAGTGATGTTGCAAACGATTATTACAGTATTTCACGTCCTGTTGGCGGCGTCGCTGATAGCGCTGGTTCTGTTCCAGCGGGGCAAAGGCGCTGAGGCGGGTGCTGCATTTGGAGCGGGCGCGTCAGGGACTGTCTTTGGGGCGAAGGGATCGTCTTCTTTTCTGACGCGGACAACGGGTGTGCTGGCGGGACTTTTCTTTATAACCAGTCTCAGCCTGGCCTACCTCGGCTCAAAGCGTCAGGTACCGACCAGCGTACTCGAATCTGCATCGACGGTTGAAGAGTCAGTTCTTGATTCAACCGATGTGTTGCCGCTACCCGCGCAACCCGGCGAAAACCTCGAATTGCCCGAGCTGCCTGCCGGGGATGTTGTGGAGCCTGCAACAGAGGGCTCTGGTGGCAGCGGATCGCCAGCGGGTGAGGACGGCTCTTCCGGGGAGGACGAGACGCCCTGACCCGGGGTTCGGCCAGCGAGTATGGAAGAATTGCCGATGTGGTGGAATTGGTAGACACGCACGCTTGAGGGGCGTGTGGCGAAAGCCGTGTCGGTTCGAGTCCGACCATCGGCACCAGATTTGGAACGTCGCGGGGGCGCCAATCGGCATTTCCCGGACATGGGGAGCGCAAGGAGAGGTATAGCCGATGCTCGAGAACTACGTCCCAATCATGGTCTTTCTTGCGATCGCGACCGTGATCGGTCTGGCGTTACTCATTCTGGGTTTTATTCTTGGGCCGCAACGACCCGATGCCGAAAAACTGTCTCCCTATGAGTGTGGATTCGATGCGTTTGGGGACGCACGCATGAAATTCGATGTCAGGTACTACCTCGTTGCTATCCTGTTCATCATCTTCGATCTCGAGATTGCCTTTCTGTTTCCGTGGGCGGTATCACTCGATACAGTCGGTACCTTCGGTCTGGCATCGATGGGCGTTTTTCTCGCTATTCTGGTGGTTGGCTTTATCTACGAGTGGAAGAAAGGGGCTCTGGAATGGGATTGAGTGCCCAAAATTCGACTGCCGCGGCAAGCCCGATGGCAGGTAAGTCGCAGAATCCCGGCATCCTTGTCACAAAGGCAGACCAGTTGACCAAATGGGCCAGGACCGGTTCCATGTGGCCGATGACCTTTGGCCTTGCATGTTGTGCGGTCGAGATGATGCAGGCCGGGGCCGCCAGGTACGATCTCGACCGCTTCGGGATCATTTTCCGGCCCAGTCCGCGGCAATCGGATGTCATGATTGTGGCCGGCACACTGGTCAACAAGATGGCGCCGGCGCTGAGAAAGGTCTACGACCAGATGGCAGAACCCCGCTGGGTCATCTCCATGGGGTCATGTGCCAATGGTGGCGGCTACTATCATTATTCCTATGCGGTGGTGCGAGGTTGTGACCGCATCATTCCGGTGGATGTCTATGTTCCCGGTTGCCCGCCGACAGCAGAAGCCTTGCTGTATGGAATCATCCAGTTACAGAAAAAAATACGCGGCGTGAAGACGATCGCGCGGTAACCGCAATCGATGTCGAGCAAGCTCGAAAAACTTTCCAACACAGTCAAATCGCATTTTGGCGACAAACTGACCCGGCTGGACGGCGCGTGTGGCCAACTCGTGTTCGAGGTGGCCGCCCAGGATCTCAGGTCCGTTTGTCTGGAGCTTCGGGATGGCGAGGGCATCAAGCTGGAAATGCTGATCGATCTCTGCGGCGTGGATTATCTGCATTATGGTCAGGCGGAGTGGAATACCGGTGATGCTACATCGACCGGTTTTGGACGTGGAGTTGATGTGGAGGAGGGTGAGGGTCGCCACGAAAAGCGCTTCGCGGTCGTCTACCAGTTGATGTCGGTTAGTCTGAATCATCGTTTGCGCCTGAAGGTGTATACCCCTGACAGCGAACCGCCAATAATCGACTCCGTCAACGAGATATGGCCGTCGGCAAACTGGTACGAGCGTGAGGCCTTCGACCTGTTTGGCATCCTCTTTGACGGGCACCCCGACTTGCGACGCCTGCTGACGGACTATGGATTTATCGGACACCCGTTCCGAAAGGATTTCCCACTGATCGGCAATGTCGAGGTTCGTTACGACCCGGACAAGGGCAGAGTGATCTACGAAGCTGTTTCGATCGAACCGCGCGTGCTGGTACCGAAGGTCATCAGGCGAGACCGGCAGACCGACGAAAATCCGGGGGCTGTCGAACAGGATGGCTGAGATTCAGAATTTCACCATGAATTTCGGCCCGCAACACCCGGCGGCGCATGGTGTTCTGCGGCTGGTGCTGGAGATGGACGGTGAGGTCATCATCAAGGCCGATCCCCACGTCGGGCTTTTGCACCGGGCGACCGAGAAGCTCGCGGAGAGCAAGCCCTACAACCAAAGCATAGGCTACATGGATCGTCTGGACTACGTGTCCATGATGGCCAATGAGCATGGCTATGTCCTCGCGATAGAGAAGCTCCTCGGTATCGAGCCACCGATCAGGGCTCAGTACATCAGGGTTATGTTTGACGAGATCACCCGCATTCTGAACCATCTCATGTGGCTGGGCGGTCATGGTCTCGATATCGGCGCGATGACGATTTTCCTCTATTGCTTCAGGGAGCGAGAGGATCTGATGGACTGCTATGAAGCCGTATCGGGAACCCGGATGCATGCTACCTATTACAGACCCGGTGGCGTCTACCGGGATTTGCCCAATGAAATGCCCCGCTATCAGCCGTCCCGTTTTCGTACTCGCAAAGACCTCGATCGCCTCAACGCCGTTCGTGAAGGGACGCTGCTCGATTTCATCGAAGATTTTACCGAACGGTTTCCCGCCTGCGTCGATGAATACGAAACCTTGCTGACCGACAATCGGATCTGGAAGCAGAGAACGGTCAATATCGGTGTGGTATCGCCGGAAAGGGCGCTGGCGCTTGGTTTTACCGGGCCGATGCTGAGAGGGTCCGGCGTCGAGTGGGATCTGAGAAAAAAACAACCTTACGAGGTTTATGATCAGGTCGAGTTTGGCATTCCGGTTGGCGTCAATGGAGATTGCTACGATCGTTACCTCGTGCGCGTCGAGGAACTGCGGCAGTCGAATCGAATTATCCATCAGTGCGTGCAGTGGCTGCGGGAGAATCCCGGCCCGGTGATGCTCGACGATCACAAGATCGTCCCGCCGGAACGTGCCGAGATGAAGGACGACATGGAATCGCTTATCCACCACTTCAAGTTGTTCACGGAGGGTTACTGCGTGCCGGAAGGCGAAGTGTATGCAGCGGTGGAGCATCCGAAGGGTGAATTTGGCGTGTATCTGATCTCGGATGGCGCAAACAAGCCCTACCGGCTGAAGATAAGAGCACCTGGTTTCGCCCACATTGCCGCCATGGATGAGATGGTCCGTGGTCACATGCTGGCGGATGTCGTCGCCGTTATCGGAACGCAGGACATTGTTTTCGGAGAGATCGATCGCTGATGAGCGACAAGGAAGAAAATAAGTACCAGTTGTCGGCCCATCTTATGGAAGAGCTCGATGGCTGGATCGCCCGCTTCCCTGAAGGCAAGAAGCGATCAGCCGTAATCTCGGGACTTCGTCTGGCTCAGCATGAGAACGGCGGCTATCTCACGCCGGCGATCATGGATGCGGTTGCCGGATACCTCGATCTGCCCCCGGTTCAGGCTTATGAGATAGCGACCTTTTATTCCATGCTGGAGATTAAGGTAGTGGGTCGCCACAGCGTATCGGTGTGCAAGAATATTTCCTGCATGCTGCGCGGCGCGGATGACATCGTCAGGCATATTGAGAACAAGCTCGGCTGCCGCACCGGTGAAACGACCGGGGATGGTCGGATTTATCTCAAGAATGAGCAGGAATGCCTGGCAGCTTGTTGTGGTGCGCCGATGATGATGGTGAATCATCGATACTACGAGAATCTTACGGCCGACAAGGTTGACGAGATTCTGGACGGTCTGGAGTAAGCGAGTGGATGCCAACCAGATCTGCTTCGCGACCCTTGGACTCGATCAGCCGTGGACGATTGAAAACTACCTGGAGGTCGGCGGCTACCAGGCATGGAAGAAGATTCTTGCCGACAAGACAGCACCTGACGCCGTCATCAACGAAGTCAAGGCATCCGGACTCAGAGGGCGCGGCGGCGCCGGATTCCCAACCGGGGTCAAGTGGGGATTCATGCCGCGCACGGCGCCGATCCAGAAGTATGTGGTGTGTAACTCGGATGAAAGCGAGCCGGGCACCTGCAGCGACCGCGACATCCTGAGATTTAACCCCCACGCGGTCATCGAGGGCATGGCGATCGGTGCCTACGCGATGGGCGCGACAGTTGGATACAACTATATCCGCGGCGAATTCATCGACCAGCCGATACCACGCTTCGAAGCCGCTCTTGAGGAAGCGTATGAGGCCGGCCTGCTCGGAAAAGATATCCTGGACTCTGGTGTCGATCTTGACCTTTTTACCTTCGTCGGCGCGGGTGCTTACATTTGCGGCGAGGAGATGGCATTGCTGGAATCGCTGGAAGGCAAGCAGGGCAAGCCACGATTCAAGCCTCCTTTCCCGGCCAACTGTGGCTTGTATGGCAAACCGACAACCGTCAACAATACGCAGACCTTCGCGTCGGTGCCGGCGATCATGCGACATGGTGGCGCATGGTTCGCCGATCTCGGCGTCGAAGCATCGGGTGGCTGCGCGATTTTTTCCGTGTCCGGGCATGTCGAGAAACCAGGAAACTACGAAGTTGGTCTGGGTATCCCGTTCGCAGAGCTGCTTGAGCTGGCGGGTGGTGTGTGGAAGGGTCGCAAGCTAAAAGCCGTCATCCCGGGTGGTTCGTCGGCGCCGGTAGTCCCTGCTGAATTGATCATGGGCGCCCAAATGGATTTTGAATCGATCAAGAAGGTCGATTCAATGCTCGGTTCGGGTGCCGTTATGGTGATGGACGATTCGACTTGCATGGTTCGCGTGCTGGAACGTATTACGCGCTTCTATTACGCAGAATCGTGTGGTCAGTGCACCCCCTGCCGCGAAGGAACGGGCTGGATGCATCGGGTGGTCCAGCGCATCTTGGCCGGAAGCGGTCGAGCAGGAGACCTTGAGATGCTCGATGACGTATCAAGGAAGATTGAAGGGCATACGATTTGCGCCTTTGGCGATGCGGCAGCGTGGCCGGTACAGAGTTTCATCCGGCATTTTCGACACGAATTCGAATACATGATCGAACACGGCGGTCGCAGCGTCGTCGACGTGGATGGAGCCAGGGCCGCTTAGGCGGACTGATCAGGAATGAAAGGACCAAGTCAGGAAAAATGACGAACGACAAGATCAATATGGAGGTCGACGGTCGGGCGGTTACCGCTCGGCCCGGCCAGATGATCATCGAGGTAACGGACAGCGCTGATATTTATGTACCGCGATTCTGTTACCACGAGAAGCTGAGCATTGCTGCTAATTGCCGCATGTGCATGGTGGAGGTCGAGAACGTTCCGAAACCACTTCCCGCCTGTGCGACGCCGGTTGCCGAGGGCATGAAGGTATTGACCCGATCGGCACTGGCAAAGTCAGCTCAGCGGGCGACGATGGAGTTTCTTCTCATCAATCACCCGCTGGATTGCCCGATCTGCGACCAGGGTGGCGAGTGCGAGTTGCAGGATCTTGCGATGGGTTATGGCAATGATGTGTCACGCTATACCGAGAAAAAGAGGGTGGTCAAAGATTCCGACCTCGGCCCCCTGGTCTCGACGGACATGACGCGCTGTATTCATTGCACACGCTGCGTGAGATTTGGGGAAGAAATAGCCGGTCTTCAGGAACTGGGCACCATTGGCCGTGGTGAAAATACTGAGATCAGCACATTTGTTGAAAAAAGTGTCGATCACGAACTGTCCGGCAACATTATCGATCTGTGCCCGGTAGGCGCACTGAACAGCAAGCCATTCCGGTTCCAGGCTCGCTCGTGGGAAATGGCGCAATACCAAACCGTGGCGCCGCATGATTGCGTGGGATCGAATCTCTATGCTCACGTACGACGCGGGCGCCTGATGCGCGTCGTCCCAAGAGATAACGAGGACGTCAACGAGACCTGGATATCCGACCGCGACCGATTCAGCTATGAGGGCATCTACGCGGAAGATCGTCTTCAGCGCCCCATGCTCAGGAAGGATGGCGAGTGGATCGAGAGTGATTGGGCCAGTGCGCTGCAGATTGTGGCCGAAGGCATCAGGTCCGCGGCCAGCGAGCATGATGGTCGGCAAGCGGGTTTTGTAGCCAGCCCTTCCGCGACGCTGGAAGAACTCTATCTGTTGAACCGCATTTCGCGAGGCATCGGTAGCGACAATATTGATCATCGACTCAGGCGGGCGGACTTCAGTGACCAGCAAAACGATCCGCTGCTCCCCGGGATCGGGATGTCATTGGCCGACATGGAAAATCTCGATGCCTTGTTTGTTATTGGTTCCGACCTGCGGCACGAGGCGCCAATGCTGGCGCATCGGGTAAGGAAGGCCGCGCTTAGGGGAGCAAGTATCAGCTGTCTGAATCCGGGCGAGTTCGAACTGCTCTTCGATGTTTCCGAGAGCATGATCGTGGCGCCATCCAGGATGTCAGCCAAACTGGCTGATCTGGTAACGGTTGCATCAGGAGAAGATCGGAAGAATATCGACGATGAGTCGGTGGCGGCCATCGTGCGGCACCTTGCTGATGCCGATAATTCAGCCATCATGCTGGGCCACCTGGCGGCGAGTCACCCGGATTTCGGCAGCCTTCGCCGGCTTGCAGCGCGGCTTGCGAGTATCACGGGCGGACGCCTGGCCTTTATTACAGAGGGCGCCAACAGCGCCGGTGGAGCACTGGCCGGCGCTTTGCCGCACAGAGGTGTAGCCGGCGCAACCGTTGCGTCTCCCGGCAAGACGGTTCAGGAAATGCTGAGTGCTCCTCTTGGCGCCTGCGTTTTGTTTGGGATAGAACCCGAGTACGACACACAGGTGGGTGTTGCGAGCATTGCAATGCTCGAGCAGACACCGCTTGTTGTCGCGATGACATCTTTTGTAACCGACACGATGAAGTCTTATGCCGATGTCCTGCTACCGATCGGGACCTTCGCCGAGACGGCGGGAACGTTCGTGAATTGCGAAGGGCGCTGGCAGAGCTTCGAGGAAGTCGCGACCCCTGTCGGAGAAGCACGGCCAGGGTGGAAGGTGCTGCGGGTGCTGGGGAATCTGCTGGGTCTGGAGGGATTCGATTACGCCAGCGCGAGCGCGATTCGACAAGAAGTAATGTCGCTAAGCAAAGGTGTGGAGTCATGCAGGGAATATGGCGCCAATGGCGACGGCACTGACAACAGTAATGGCGTTCCCGAGGACCGTGACAATCCCGCTCTTGTCGAAGTGCCGATGTATGCCATCGACCCCCTCGTCAGACGCTCGGTGGCGTTGCAGTCCACCCGGGACGGGCAAACGCCGTGGAGACACTTCTGGTCATGATCGATAGCGCAGTGACCCTATGGACCGGCTTGCCGTTGGAACTCAGGACGTTGGTCATCATTACTCTGCAGGTAGTGGCGATCGCTGTGCCGTTGATTCTGACGGTAGCGTACCTGACCTATGCCGAGCGCAAAATCATAGGCTTTATGCAAAACCGCATCGGGCCCAACCGGGTGGGGTACAAGGGCCTGCTGCAGCCCTTTGCCGACATGATCAAGCTGATGGTCAAGGAGATCGTGATACCAAACGGGGCGAGCAAGTTCCTGTTTATAATTGCGCCACTGCTGGCCATCATCCCGGCCCTGGCGACGTGGGCGGTGATTCCGATCAGCCCCGAGTTCGTCTTGTCGAACATCAACGCAGGCGTGCTCTATGTGCTGGCGCTGACATCAATGGGCGTCTATGGCGTCATACTTGCCGGCTGGGCCTCGAATTCCAGGTATGCCTTGCTGGGCGCTCTGCGGGCAGCGGCCCAGATTGTGTCCTATGAGATCGCGATGGGTTTTGCCCTGGTCGGGGTCCTGATGGCTGGTGGCAGCCTGAATCTCGGCGAGATCATACTTGCTCAGCAGGGCAGCGTTCTGAACTGGTTCTGGCTACCCTTGTTCCCTCTTATGGGGGTCTATTTTATTTCCGGACTTGCGGAAACCAACCGGGCTCCCTTCGATGTCGCCGAAGGTGAATCCGAGGTGGTTGCGGGATTCCATGTCGATTATTCCGGCATGGCCTTTGCGGTCTTTTTCCTGGCCGAATATGCCAACATGATTCTGATCGCCGCACTTACCGCGTGCTTCTTTTTTGGCGGTTGGCTGTCTCCACTTGCGGGCTTGCCATTGGTCGGTGGTAGCTGGCTCGGCCAGCCCAGTTTTTGGTGGCTGGCGCTGAAGATATCTTTCTTCCTTTTCTGTTTCCTCTGGTTCAGAGCTACCTTTCCGCGCTATCGCTATGATCAGATCATGAGGCTGGGCTGGAAGGTATTTATTCCGATTACCATATTGTGGCTGTTTGTCGAAGGCGTCATGGTGTTTTTTAGCGTCGGACCCTGGTTCGACTGACGGGTGAGTTGATCGTGCTACGACATCTTGCAAAAACATTTCTGCTGACAGAGCTTATCCAGGGTTTGCGGGTGACCTGGCGAAACCTTTTCGCCAGGAAAGTCACTCTGTTTTTCCCCGAAGAGAAAACACCGCAATCGCCACGCTTCAGAGGCTTACATGCCCTGCGGCGGTATGCGAACGGAGAAGAACGGTGTATCGCCTGCAAGTTATGCGAGGCGGTGTGTCCGGCGGTGGCAATCACCATCGACAGCGATGTTGCGGATGACGGCACGCGAAGAACCACACGGTACGATATCGATTTATTCAAGTGTATCTACTGTGGCTTTTGTGAGGAGGCCTGTCCGGTCGATGCCATAGTGGAGACCAGAATACTCGAATACCACATGGAGAATCGCGGCGACAACATCATGACAAAGGAAAAACTGTTGGCGGTGGGTGACAAATACGAGGCGATGATCGTCGCGGATAAAGCTGCAGATGCGCCGTACCGATAGTGGAGCCTCTGATCTATTCATGAACTCGTATCTTGTGTCAAAAATGTCCAGCTCCTGCGTTGCAAATCTTCGCAATAGCCAGCTATTACGTGCGATTCGCGCCTTGAATCTGAACATTTTGGCTCACAATCTACTTCGCTCAGAACAGATCAGAGGTTCCAGAGGGGAATGGAATAGATGATAGAGGCAATCATGTTCTATCTCTTCGCGTCGGTGCTGATTGGTGCCGCGATCGGCGTGATCGTGTCGCGCAGCCCGGTGTACTCCGCCATGTTCCTCGTGCTGGCATTTGTGACCAGCGCGTTTCTATGGATCTTGCTTGAGGCCGAGTTTCTTGCCCTCGTGCTGGTGCTGGTCTACGTCGGCGCCGTGATGGTGTTGTTCCTTTTTGTCGTCATGATGCTGGACATCAATGTCGAGCGGGCCCGTGCCGGGCTGACGCGGTTCGCCCCGATCGGTATAGCTATTGGCTTGCTGGTCGTGGCCCAGATCGGCTATGTGATCTGGGCACGCAGCGGGGAAAGCACCCTGATGAAGGCGGCGCCCGATATGCCGACGGATCTGAGCAATACGGAAATGCTTGGCAGCCTGTTGTACACCCACTATGTATATGAGTTCGAGCTGGCCGCCGTGATCCTCCTTGTGGCCATCGTTGCGGCGATCGCTTTGACCATGCGCAAGCGCCCGGGACTCAAGATACAGGATGTCAGCAAACAAGTCCGGGTGCGTCGCGAAGATCGCGTACGGATAGTTGAAATGCCTGCGGAGAAGAAACAGTGATTACGGCTGCGCACTATCTGACACTGGCCGAGATCCTGTTCAGTCTCAGCATCGTCGGGATCTTCATCAACCGGAAAAACGTCATCCTGCTGTTGATGTGTATCGAGCTCATGCTTCTTGCCGTCAACTTCAATTTCATCACCTATTCCCGATTTCTCGGCGATGCCGCGGGGCAGGTCTTCGTCTTTTTTATACTGACCGTCGCTGCAGCAGAGGCGGCTATCGGCCTGGCGATTCTTGTTGTCTTGTTTCGCAGCCGCCGCAACATCGAGGTCGAGGAGCTGGACTCGCTCAAGGGCTGATAATGAAGGATATCCTCATTACAATCGTCCTGGCGCCACTGGCTGCAGCGCTTATCGCCGGGTTGTTTGGTCGCCGGGTAGGGCGGGTGGGTGCCCATACAGCCACGATAGCAGGTGTTGCGACCTCCTTCGCACTGTCCGCGTGGATACTCATGGGGCTTCTGGACGGAAGTTTCGAAGTGTTCAACGAGACGATCTACGTTTGGGGTGTCAGCGATGGCATCGCGATGAACGTGGGCTTCCTGGTCGATCGACTGTCGGCGATGATGATGACGGTCGTTACATTCGTTTCGTTGATGGTGCATATCTACACCATCGGTTACATGAAGGACGATGACGGCTATCAACGTTTCTTCGCCTACATTTCGTTGTTTACCTTCGCAATGCTGATGCTGGTCATGGCCAACAATTTTTTCCAGCTGTTTTTTGGCTGGGAAGCGGTTGGTGTCGTTTCCTATCTGCTGATCGGCTTCTGGTTCAAGCGACCCACCGCGATCCATGCCAACATGAAGGCATTTCTCGTCAACAGAGTGGGTGACTTCGGTTTCATCCTTGGTATCGCGGCGGTGGTGTATTTCACCGGCTCCCTCGACTACGCAGAAGTGTTTTCTTCGGCAAGCCAGATCGACGCACAGAGCATCGAGATCATTGCCGGCGAACCGTGGTCCGCGGCGACGCTTATCTGCGTACTGCTGTTTATCGGAGCAATGGGTAAGTCAGCCCAGGTCCCGCTGCATGTCTGGCTACCCGATTCGATGGAAGGCCCGACACCGATATCGGCGCTGATCCATGCAGCGACGATGGTGACCGCCGGCATTTTTATGGTGGCGAGGATGTCGCCGCTTTTCGAGCTATCGGCAACCGCCCTGTCCTTCGTTCTGATCATCGGCGCTACCACCGCTCTTTTCATGGGCTTGCTGGGCCTTGTTCAGAACGACATCAAGAGAGTGGTGGCTTACTCGACGCTGTCCCAGCTCGGCTACATGACGGTGGCATTGGGAGCATCTGCTTATGCCGCCGGAATTTTCCATCTGATGACGCATGCCTTCTTCAAGGCATTGCTGTTCCTTGCCGCAGGGTCGGTGATTATCGCGTTACATCACGAGCAGGACATGCGCCGGATGGGCGGTCTAAAACGCTACATGCCGATCACCTACTGGACGGCGCTCATCGGTAGCCTGGCGTTGATCGGATTCCCGGGTTTTTCCGGGTTCTTCTCCAAGGACGCGATTATCGAGGCCGTGCATGAGGCCGGCATTGCGGGTGCCGGTTATGCTTATTTTTGTGTATTGATCGGCGTTTTCGTGACAGCGCTTTATACCTTCCGGATGATCTTCCTGGTTTTCCATGGTGAGGAACGTATTGAGCCGGCGGCAAAAGAGCATCTGCACGAGAGCCCGCTGGTGATCACTGTGCCGCTGGTCCTGCTCGCCATTCCGTCATTGGTGATCGGCTGGATGACCGTCGAACCGGTTCTGCTTGGAGACTATTTCGGACAGGCAATTGTTGTGGGTGAGGCGGCGCACGGGCAAGGCACCGATGCCTGGCATTTTCTCCTCCACGCCATCACAAGTTCGCCGCTTCCGCTGATTCTGGCCCTGGCGGGTGTTGGCACGGCCTGGTATTTCTATCTGCACCGGCCGGGGCTGGCTGAGCAGGTGTCCGGCAAGTTGTCCGGCGTCTATCGTGTCCTGGTCAACAAGTACTACTTCGATGATTTCAATGAGAAGGTGATCGCGGCCGGTTCGCGGGCCCTTGGCAGGGGCTTGTGGCACGTAGGGGACGAACTGATTATTGACGGCGTCATCGTCAACGGAACCGCACGTACCGTTGGCTGGGTGGCGGCTGTTAGCAGGCACATCCAGTCTGGATATCTATATCACTATGCGTTTGCGATGATTCTCGGTCTTGCCACCATGCTGGGCTGGTTCCTGCTGGGATAAGGCGGAAGGCATGGAAAAGAAAAAACACGGAAGCTCTTAGCGGATGCCAATCGAATTGCCCTTACTCACAGTCGTTATCTGGTTACCGATCCTGGGTGGCTTGTCGCTTCTGGCGCTTGGCCGGCAACCGGCCGTATTGACTCGCTGGCTCGCACTCGGGATCTCCGTCGCTACCCTGATCGCGAGCCTTCCGCTGTTCACCAGTTTTGACAAGACGACGGCCGCAATGCAATTCGTGGAGCGGGCGCCCTGGATAGAACAATTCAATGTCTATTATTACCTGGGCGTGGATGGCATTTCGATGCCGCTCATCTTGCTGACAACTCTTGTAACGGTGCTTGTTATTGTCTCTGGCTGGGATGTCATCAAGAAGCGACCCAATCAGTACTTCGCAGCTTTTCTCGTCATGGAAGGTGTGATGAACGGCGTGTTTGCGTCGCTGGACGCGATGCTCTTCTATGTTTTCTGGGAAGCCATGCTGATTCCGATGTTCCTCATTATTGGCGTGTGGGGCGGTCCGAACCGTGTTTACGCGACGCTCAAGTTCTTCCTGTACACATTCCTTGGTTCGGTATTGATGCTGATCGCCCTGGTCTATATGTATTTCCAGTCAGGTAGCTACGAGATCGCCGAATTCCAGTCCATGGGGCTGGGGATGCGCGAGCAGGTATTCATCTTTTTCGCTTTCCTGATCGCTTTCGCTGTCAAGGTGCCCATGTGGCCCGTACACACCTGGCTCCCCGACGCCCATGTGGAAGCGCCGACCGGTGGATCCGTCATCCTTGCTGCAATCATGTTGAAAATGGGGGGCTATGGATTCCTGAGATTCAGCCTGCCCATTACCCCGGATGCCAGTATGTCGCTGGACTGGCTGATCATCGGTCTGTCGCTGATCGCCGTCGTCTACATTGGTTTTGTAGCGCTGGTGCAGACCGACATGAAAAAGCTGATCGCATACTCATCTATCGCCCATATGGGTTTTGTGACGCTGGGATTCTTTCTCGCCTATTCGATCTGGAACCGAAGCGGCGGCGTCGATGGCGCAGCAATGGGCCTGGAAGGTGGCATGATCCAGATGGTGTCACACGGACTGATATCGGCGGCCTTGTTCTTCTGCGTAGGCGTTTTGTATGACCGGATGCACAGCCGACAGATTCAGGATTACGGTGGCGTGGTCAACACCATGCCACGGTTCGCGACGTTCATGGTCTTGTTTGCCCTGGCCAACGCCGGCTTGCCAGGCACTTCTGCATTTGTTGGCGAGTTTCTCGTCATACTCGCCAGTTTCAAGGCAAATCCATGGTTCGCGATCATCGCGGCAACCACGTTGATTCTTGGCGCTGCCTACACATTGTGGATGGTAAAACGCGTGATATTCGGTGATATCGCGAACGACAGGGTTGCGGAACTCGAAGACATAAACGGGCGTGAATATTTCGTGCTGGGAGTGCTGGCCGCGGCGGTGATCGCCCTTGGCGTGTGGCCCGCGCCCTTGCTGGAAGTGATGGGTCCGACGATAGATAACCTGGTGACACAGTTGATGCAGTCCAAGCTATGAGTTCGAACCTCGCACTTTTCGTGATTCCTGACTTCGGGCCGGCAATGGCCGAGATCGTACTCCTCGCGATGGCTTCGCTAATTCTGATCGTGGATTTGTTCGTTCCGGAGAATCGAAAGGAAATAACTTTTTCACTGTGTCTGGCGGCGCTTGCCGCGGTTTCAGCCGTGACCGCTTTCCTGGTGCCTGCCGGGACTGTGGTGACTTTCGATGGCGCCTTTATCCTCGATCCTCTTGCAAGGGTCCTCAAGTTATGTACCTACAGTGTAGTGGCCGTCGTTTTTATCTACTCACGCGAGTACCTGAAAGAGCGGGGCAGTGACAAGGGCGAATATTATCTACTCGGCCTGTTTGCGACGCTCGGCATCATGGTTCTGATTTCGGCTCATAACCTGTTGAGTCTGTATCTCGGGCTTGAACTGCTGTCATTGTCGCTATACGCCATGGTCGCGTTTGATCGCAACAACCCCGTCGCCGCGGAAGCGGCGATGAAGTATTTCGTTCTCGGGGCGATCGCATCCGGGTGCTTCCTGTTTGGCACGTCCATGCTCTATGGGATCACCGGCAGCCTGGATCTTGCCGAGATCCGGCATGCGTTGACGACCGTCGATGCCGGCAACCTGCATGTCCTGTTCGCGCTGTCCTTCATACTCGTAGGCATCGCATTCAAGTTCGGTGCCGTTCCTTTCCACATGTGGGTTCCGGATGTGTACCAGGGTGCGCCTACATCGGTCACTTTGTTTATCGGGACGGCTGCGAAACTCGCTTCCTTTGCGATGTTGCTTCGCATCGTCGTCGAAGGCCTGGGGGATCTCCATTCGAGCTGGAGCGGCATGCTGGCCGTAATGTCGGTGTTATCGATGGCTTTGGGCAATGTGCTCGCTATCGCCCAGACAAACCTGAAGAGAATGCTGGCCTACTCAACCATCTCCCATGTCGGCTTTATCCTGATGGGAGTACTGGCAGGAAATCCCGCGGGGACGGAGGCTGCCCTTTTCTATACCCTGGCCTACGTCATCATGGCAATGATTGGATTCGGGATGATTCTTCTGCTCAGCCGCCGCGGATTCGAGGCGGATGAACTGGAGGATCTCAAGGGTCTTAATGAACGCAGCCCCTGGTTTGCGGGCATCATGCTGATCGCGATGTTCAGCATGGCAGGCGTTCCGCCGTTCCTCGGTTTTTACGCCAAGTTGGCTGTGCTGGGTGCGGCAATCGATGCCGGGCTGGTCTGGCTGGCAGTTACCGGCGTGGTTTTTTCCGTTGTCGGGGCATTCTATTATTTGCGTATCGTCAAGCTCATGTACTTTGACGATCCCGACGAGCAGACAACAATCGCTGCAGGTTTCGACATGCGTCTGGTCCTGAGCCTCAATGGCCTTCTTGTACTGGCCCTGGGTCTTTTTCCGGATGGCCTGATCAGACTCTGCGCCCAGCTGATCTAGCCCTTTTCCGGCTTCCGGCGCCAGGCTGCCCCTTCCTGGCTGGTCTTATTCCGCCATCTGAGTCGGCACGATTGCATGCGCCAACGTTTCTCTAGTTATTTTAGTTAGTTACAAGAATTGGCGTCGATTGGAGAGAAGTATCCGAAGAAGTGTTGGAAAACAAGGGTCTTGTTTGTATAATGCTGCTCCAGCGAGTGCGGGGTGGAGCAGTCTGGCAGCTCGTCGGGCTCATAACCCGAAGGTCGCAGGTTCAAATCCTGCCCCCGCTACCAAGCTTTGTTTGAAGAAGCCCCGCTGGGGCTTTTTCGCTTTCTGGTCCGGTCAGGCGACCGGACGGACAAGGTCAGGCTTAGGTCCGGTGACGGATCGACCAGCCGGCCGGGATGGCAAGAAGTGGGCCTCGTGGCCCACTTTTCGTTTTGGGATGTGATGGCAGATCGACAGGAATTACTGGAATTGCTTGAGCCCGAGATTGGCAGTCTCGGATACGAGCTTGTCGACCTCGAACTCCGGCTTGGAGAATCCGGGGTTGTTCGCCTGTTTATCGATAGCGAGGATGGCATTACCGTGGAAGATTGTGCGCGGGTCAGCCACCAGGTGAGCGGGGTACTCGAAGTCGAGGACCCGATTTCGGGTCATTATGTCCTGGAGGTCTCGTCACCAGGCGTCAACCGCAGGTTGAGAACCAAAGCGCATTTCGAAAAATTTATTGGCCAACGGATCAAGATCGAACGCCAAAAGCCGGACGACAAAGGGCGTCGTCGCTATGCCGGGACTCTCAGGGATGTCGGAGAGAATGGTGTTGCGATAGAAGTGAATGAGAAGACTTTCTGTATCAGCTTCCACGATATCGATGTGGCCAGGCTGGCACCAAGAATTGAAGTCTAGAGAACAGGTAAGACCATGGATAGTAAAGAAATACTTATGGTTGTCGATGCAGTCTCAGCGGAGAAGGGTGTCGCCAAAGAAATCATATTCGAAGCGATCGAGGCCGCATTGGCATCCGCGACTTGCAAGCGCTATGGCGAAGAGGTCGATGTGCGGGTGGCGATCGACAGGGAATCTGGCGAATACGAAACCTTCAGACGCTGGCTTGTTTTTGCCGATGATTCGACGGAACTCGAAACACCGGATTGCGAGCTGCGAATGATCGACGCACTGGAGATGGACCCGGACGTTGAGCCAGGCGGTTACGTGGAGGAGCCCCTGGAGTCGGTCGAATTCGGTCGCATCGCCGCGCAGACGGCCAAGCAGGTCATCGTGCAGAAAGTAAGGGAAGCCGAAAGAATCCAAGTGGTTGAGGAGTATTCGGGGCGTGTTGGTGAACTGCTGAACGGATTGGTCAAGCGCGTCGATCGTAATGGCGTCTATGTCGATCTGGGTGGGAACGCCGAGGGTTTCGTGCCGAGGGAAAAAATGATCCCACGCGAGCCGGTGCGACCTCAGGATCGCATCAAGGGCCTGCTGGAGGAAGTTCGATCGGAACCTCGCGGTCCTCAGCTCTTCCTGACACGTTCATCGCCGCAGTTCCTGATCGACTTGTTCAAGCTCGAAGTTCCCGAGGTTGGCCAGGGGCTGATCGAGATTCTGGGCGCCGCCCGCGATGCTGGCCTGCGTGCAAAGATCGCCGTGCGCAGCCTGGATCAGAGAATAGATCCGGTCGGGGCCTGCGTCGGCATGCGAGGCTCGAGGGTGCAGGCGGTTTCCAATGAACTCGCCGGCGAGCGTGTCGACATCAATCTTTACGATGAAAACCCGGCGCAGTTTGTCATCAATGCAATGTCGCCGGCCGAGGTGGTATCCATCGTCGTAGATGAAGACGCTCATAGCATGGACATTGCGGTAGAGGAAGACAAACTGTCGCAGGCGATTGGCCGCGGCGGACAGAATATTCGCCTGGCGAGCCAGCTCACGGGCTGGGAGCTCAACGTGATGACAGCCGAGGATCAGGAGAAGAAGCAGGAGCTGGAAGCCAGGGAACTTGTCGAGAAATTCAAGGAACGCCTCGATGTAGACGAGGAAATGGCGATGATTCTCGTCCAGGAAGGCTTCACCAGCATGGAGGAAGTCGCCTACGTGCCGGCAAGTGAATTGCTCGAGATCGAGGAGTTCGACGAAGGCATCGTCGAGGAACTTCGTAACCGCGCCCGGGATGTCCTGCTCACCAGGGCCATAGCGACCGAAGAGGTGATCGACGAGTCGGAGCCTGCCGAGGATCTTCTGTCGGTGAAAGGAATGGACAAAGGGCTGGCATTTGTACTTGCAAGTAGGGGTGTCATTACCCGCGAGGATCTCGCCGAGCAATCGGTCGATGACCTGGAAGACATAAAGGATCTCGATCCGGAACGCGCCGGGGAGCTGATTATGGCAGCCCGCGCGCACTGGTTCGAGGAAGCTGAAACACAGGAAAACGCCTGAACATCTAGGATGCAACTCAATGGCTGACGTCACCGTCTCACAATTTGCCGAGGTTCTGAAGGTCCCGGTCGAGCGCCTTATTAGCCAGCTCGCGGAGGCTGGTGTTGAGGTTTCCGGACCAGACGACACGTTGAGCGACTCAAGCAAGTCGGAGCTGCTGACGCATCTGCGTGAGAGCCATGGTCGGGAGGCGGACCTGGACGGTGCGCCGCGCAAGCTGACGTTAAAGCGCAAGAGCTTTTCCGAATTGCGCCAGCGTAAAACCGGTCCCCGACGAGCTGCCCCGGCGCATTCGGTCTCTGTGGAGGTTCGAAAAACCCGCGCCTATATCAAGCGTGATGTTCTCGAGGCGAAGGCCCGCGAGCAGGAAGAGGAGCTTGAGCGGCAGCGCACTGCCGAGACCGAGAAACTGAAGGCTGAAGAAGACCGCGTCAAGGAAGAAGCTGCACAGCGCAAGGCCGAGCGGGATGCCGCACTCAAGGCGAAAGACGACGAAGCCAAACGCGAGGCCGACGAAAAGGCCCGACTGATGGCAGAAAAGGACGCGCAGACTCTCGCCGAGCAGGAAGCCCGTCGCCAGACTGACGAACAAGCGCGTGCATCGCGCGAGGCGAAGGACAAGGCCGAGAGTGACAAGCGCCAGAAATCGCATCGTCCGCCTGGCCGTCACCCCGGTGGGCGGGCGGGGCACGGTGCGACTCGTTACGGCAGAAAGGAACTGCATGTTGCCGGTGACAAGAGCGGGCGTCGTCGCAAACGCCCGGTGCGTCGTCGCCACGTGGCGGTGTCTGTCGATTCGCAGCATGGTTTTGAAATGCCGACCGAACCTGTCATTCGGGAAGTCACCATCCCTGAAACAATCTCGGTTTCGGAGTTGGCAGCGAGAATGGCTGTCAAGGCCACCGAAGTTATCAAGACGATGATGGGCATGGGTTCGATGGCCACGATCAACCAGGTGATAGACCAGGAGACCGCACAGTTGGTTGTCGAGGAGATGGGGCATACGGTCAAGCTGTTGCAGGACGACAAGCTTGAGTCCGAGATGCTCAGTGTTGTCGGCGAAGAAATTGAGAGCGTCTCGCGATCACCCGTGGTTACGATCATGGGACACGTCGATCACGGCAAGACCTCACTGCTCGACTTTATCCGCAAGACTCACGTTGCAGACAGTGAAGCAGGTGGAATCACGCAACACATCGGCGCCTACATGGTGGAACTCGAGGGCGGGCGCATCACGTTTCTGGACACCCCCGGTCATGCCGCTTTCACGGCGATGCGGGCACGGGGCGCTCAGGCGACGGACATCGTCGTTCTCGTCGTTGCCGCCGATGACGGCGCCATGCCGCAAACGCTTGAGGCAGTGGAGCACGTCAAGGCGGCCGGGGTTGCGATGGTTGTGGCGGTCAACAAGATCGACAAACAGGGTGCGGATCCGGAGCGGGTGCGAAATGAACTGGCGGCCGTTGAAGTAATTCCAGAGGATTGGGGTGGTGACACTCAGTTCATCAATGTTTCGGCGCAAACGGGCGAGGGCATCCCCGAACTGCTCGAGGCCGTCTTGCTGCAAGCGGAAGTGCTCGAACTGGAGGCGCCTGCCACCGGCCCCGCCAGCGGAGTCGTTATCGAGTCCGGTGTGGAGAAAGGCCGCGGAGCCGTGGCGACGGTTCTGGTCCAGAAGGGCTGCCTGAAGATCGGTGATGCGACGCTTGCCGGACATGAATTTGGGAGAATCCGGGCGATGTTCGATGAGAATAATGTCCCGATGGAAGAAGCGGGTCCATCGACACCGGTACAGATTCTGGGTCTGTCGGGTACGCCGAACGCCGGTGATGATCTGCTGGTATTGCCCAGCGAAAGAAAGGCGCGTGAGATCGCCTCGCATCGCGCAAGCAAGTACAGGGACCTGAAGCTGGCGAAGCAGCAGGCCTCCAGGCTTGAGGATGTTTTCGCGAGGATGGAGGAGGGCTCCGCAAAAAGCGTGTCGCTGCTTATCAAGGCCGATGTCCAGGGTAGTGCGGAGGCTTTACGCGATGCGTTGCTCAAGCTCACTAACAATGAGGTCGCCGTCAAGGTAGTGGCGAGCAACGTCGGTGGCATCACTGAGTCGGACATCAATCTGGCAGCGGCTTCCGATGCTGTCGTCATCGGATTCAATACACGCGCCGATGCCGCGGCACGGGACGCTGTAAAGGAAACCGGCGTGGATGTTCGTTATTACAGCATCATCTACGAAGCTATCGATGATGTGAAAGCGGCTATCGAAGGCCTGCTTGCGCCGGAAATCCGCGAGAAGATTGTTGGGCTCGCCGAGGTCAGGGATGTTTTTCAGTCACCCAAGATGGGTCAGGTGGCGGGCTGCATGGTCGTGGATGGATTCGTCAAGCGAAACAATCCGATCAGGGTGCTTCGCGATAACGTCGTCATTTTTGAAGGTGAACTCGAATCGTTGCGTCGATTCAAGGATGACGTCAACGAAGTCCGTTCCGGTACTGAATGCGGTATCGCTGTGCGCAACTACAATGACGTCAAGAGCAACGATCAAATCGAATGCTACGAACGATATGAAGTTGCCCGCAAGCTGGCGGACGTCGTTAACGAGTAAGGCTGACTCCGTCGCCAGGCGGGGAGCCGGGATAAACTGATGTCCAGAGACTACGCAAGAAGCCGGCGTATTGGCGACGAGATTCAGCGCAGTCTCAGCGAGATCGTCAGACGCGATCTGAAAGACCCTCGCCTGCAGTACCTGACGATTACCGCGGTCGAGGTTTCGCGCGATCTGTCACATGCCAATATCTTTGTCAGTCCACTGGATCCTGACGGTGATCCGGCGCCCATGCTTGAGGCGCTTCAGAGTGCGAGCGGATTTATCCGCCGTCAATTGGGTCGTAGTCTGACAATCCGGCTGACCCCCCAGCTTCACTTCGCCCGCGACGAGAGCATCGAGATAGGGTCCCGTCTGACGAGTCTGATCGACACGGTGGTGGAAGACGACAAGCAACGACACCAAGAGAGCGATGACGATCAGGATGGCTGAGTCGCAACCCATTCAAAGCACTCAGCAAGACGGGAACAAAGCAAAAAAGAAAGCCGCCTGGCGCGACATCACCGGAATCGTGATCCTCGACAAGCGATCGGGCATTACCTCGAACAGAGCCCTACAGGAGGTTCGTCGCCTGTTTGCCGCTCGCAAGGCCGGACACACGGGTAGCCTCGATCCACTCGCGACAGGTGTCCTGCCAATCTGTCTTGGCGAGGCAACAAAGCTGTCCGGATTGTTGCTGGAATCTGCCAAGGTTTATGAAGTAACGGGTCGTTTGGGGACATCCACCGATAGCGGGGATTCCACCGGCGAGGTGCTTGAGCACGCGGACTGGTCGGGCATCGATGCCGGGCAGCTGGAAACGGCCCTGGAGGGATTCAGAGGCGAAATCGAGCAGGTTCCGCCGATGTACTCCGCACTGAAACACCAGGGCGAACGTTTGTACAAGATTGCCAGAAGCGGCAAGACGGTCGAGCGTCCACCGCGAAAGGTGACGATTCACGAGCTTGCGCTGGTCAGTTTCGAGGCCCCGGATTTCCAGTTGCGAGTGGGTTGTTCGAAGGGGACCTACATCCGCACTCTGGTTGAGGACATAGCAATCGCGCTGGATACCCTGGCTCATGTGACCGCCCTGCGGAGGGTCGTTGCGGGCCCTTTCGAAATCGGCACTGCCGTCACGGTCGAGCAGCTTCAGGATGCGGCGGAACGGGGGCAGGAGGCCATCGATGGTTACAGGCTCGATGCTGAAGTTGCTGTAGCGGACTATCCAGCCGTTTATTTCGAGGCCGATGAGACCCGGAGACTGCTGCATGGCCAAAGAATCAGGACCGACCAATCCGATAAACTCGGGCTCGTTCGATTGTATGGTCCCGGTGCCCGGTTCCTTGGCATGGGGGAAATCCAGCCGGACGGAATAATCGCCCCGAAGCGGCTCTTCCAAAGCGGCCGTTAGCTCCCATGTCGATCGGAACCTTGCAAGATACAAAAAACCTTGTTACTCACGGCTTCGGCACGGTAAAATAGGCGGCTTGTTTCAATCATTATGGCCACACAAACGGGGAAGTCCCATGCCTTTATCAACTGCAAAAAAGAAGGAAATTGTCGAAGAATTCAAGCAAGCTGGAACCGACACCGGCTCGCCCGAAGTTCAGGTAGCGCTCCTGTCGGCACGTATCAGCGAACTGTCGACACATTTTGCCGACCACAAGAAAGATCATCATTCCCGTCGGGGTCTGCTTCGGATGGTCAATCAGCGGCGTAAGTTGCTGGATTACCTGAATACGAAGGATCCTGCACGTTATAAGGACCTAATCACCCGCCTCGGTTTACGCCGCTAGGACGGCAGCATTCCTGCAGGCAATCGCCTTTTGTGCAATCCAGAATCTCAGGTAAATTCAGTGAACTCTATCAAGAAAACTTTTGAATACGGCCAACACACCGTCACGATCGAGACCGGCGAAATCGCCCGTCAGGCAGATGGCGCCGTGGTTGTCAGCATGGCGGATACCGTCGTCCTGGTGACGGCGGTCGGAAGAAAAGAGGCGCGCGAAGGCCAGCCATTCTTTCCACTGACCGTGAACTACCAGGAAAAAACCTACGCAGCCGGGAAGATTCCCGGTGGCTTCTTCAAACGCGAAGGCCGCCCGTCGGAGAAAGAGACACTCACCAGCCGATTGATCGACCGCCCGATCCGTCCTCTGTTCCCCAAGGGGTTCATGAATGAGGTACAGGTAATCGCGACCGTCATTTCGGCCAACACGGATGTCGACCCGGATATCCCGGCGATGCTGGGAACCTCCGCGGCCCTCGCATTGTCCGGCATGCCGTTCAAGGGTCCCATCGGTGGTGCACGCGTTGGCTACATTGATGGTGAATATGTACTCAATCCGAATCGCTCCCAACTCGAGAATTCCGATCTGGACCTGATCGTTGCGGGTACAGCGCACGCCGTGTTGATGGTCGAATCCGAAGCCTCGATATTGCCGGAAGATGTCATGCTTGGCGCAGTAATGTTCGGCCACGAGCAGATGCAAACGGCTATTCAGGTCATCGGCGAGCTTGCGGCCGAGGCCGGCAAGCCCCAATGGGACTGGCAGGGACCGGGAGAAGCGGACCCCGAATTGGTGTCTGCAGTCGAAGAGCAGCTTGGTGATGCCCTGGGCGAGGCCTATCGGATCACTGAGAAGCAGTCGCGCTACGAGCGTGTCGGCGAATTGAAGGACGCCGTCATCGAGTCGCTGGGTGGCGAAGACGGTAAGTGGTCTCGTGACGAGATCAAGTCGGTATTTTCGAAGCTCGAAAGCGGTATCGTCCGCGGCCGGGTCGTCAGGGGCGAGAATCGTATCGATGGCCGGGATCACACCACCGTCCGCGATATCACCGTCAAGACAGGAATCCTGCCAAGAACGCACGGCTCGGCATTGTTTACGCGTGGCGAGACGCAGGCCATTGTGACCACCACGCTGGGTACCGGCAGGGACGCCCAGATTATCGATGCCCTGGAAGGCGAGCGCAAAGATCCCTTCATGCTGCACTACAACTTTCCTCCGTATTGCGTGGGTGAGACGGGCTTCATGAGCGGCCCGAAACGTCGCGAGATCGGTCATGGCAAACTGGCCCGGCGAGGTATTACGGCGGTACTCCCTGATCAGGAAGAATTCCCATACATTATTCGTGTGGTTTCTGAAATTACCGAATCCAACGGTTCGAGTTCCATGGCCTCGGTCTGCGGCACGAGCCTGAGCCTCATGGATGCCGGCGTACCGCTAAAGGCACCCGTTGCCGGTGTTGCCATGGGTCTGGTCAAAGACGGCGACGAATATGCGGTGCTGACGGATATTCTGGGTGATGAAGATCATCTCGGCGATATGGATTTCAAGGTCGCGGGCACCAGTGAAGGCATCACTGCCTTGCAGATGGACATCAAGATCGATGGCATCACGAAGGACATCATGGAAGTTGCGCTCGCGCAGGCGAGGGATGCGCGCCTTCATATCCTGGACAAGATGAACGCGGTGCTGGCCAGCTCCCGCCAGGAAATGTCGGACTGGGCGCCAACGATCATGACGATGAAGATCGACCCGGAGAAAATCCGCGAAGTGATCGGCAAGGGCGGTGCGGTCATCCGCTCGATTACCGAGGAGACCGGTGCAACGATCGATATCGATAACGACGGCACGATCCGCATTGCTTCGGTAGAGGGTGCGGCGGGGCGCGAGGCTCGCAGGCGCATTGAACTCATCACTGCCGAAATCGAGGTTGGCACCATCTACGACGGCAATGATGAGTTCAATGCGC
>PVMK01122139.1_pt1 | contig 56841 bp, 37 predicted proteins | sample 1853481 | NCBI WGS metagenome assembly PVMK01 (sample SAMN08533507, study PRJNA380276) | Marine sediment metagenome, whole genome shotgun sequencing project.
TCTCAAGGCTCAGAGGCAACCCAAATTTATTAGATAACACATTTAAAGTTTGTTCTAAATACTCTAAATTGGCTGCTTTTAAAGAATCTTTTTTATTAACTCTTTCTTTCTGTAATTGGGGTAATTTAATCTCTCTAACTTCATTAGGTGCTACCTCGTACTCAGACTGAGGAACATTTCCATTATGTTTATCCCAGAGAAAGTAAGAAACATCTTCCCCTCTAGACTTTACTAAATCTTTCCACTCTTTTAAATTTGGATTTGGACATGTAGCCATAGCTTAACAATTATATTTTTTGATTATTTTTCCAGCTTCTGCCATTGTGTATCCCATACCTTCTAACATTGCTGCATTGATATCATTTGGATCATAACGGTTATTATCTCTTAATGTTACTTTTAGAACATCAGACATACTATCGAATAAAGATACTTGTTTAGTTTTAGTTAATAAAGGAGTGTCACTAGTTTCTTCTTGAGTTTTAGTAACCTCACCTGTTAACTCTTGTTGTGCTAGTCTCAAACCTTCTATAAAAGCTTTATCTATTTCATTTTTGTTCTCTAATCCATTGTGTGTAAAGTTTTCATATTGCATTAAAACTTTAGCAGCTTCTGAATTAGGATTTTGTTTAAAGCTTTCTACTACAAGTTTCTTCATTAAGGTTAAACTATTTGCATCTTGTAATTGTTTCTTACTAACTCTAGACGATATCTTCTTACCGTATCCAGGAGTTTTTCTTAATTTGTTATATCTATCATATGTAATCTGATTAAATATTCCAGACTTATTAGATTGGTAAGCATGTTCTACACTACCATATTTTCTTCCTTGGTAAGTAAATTGTCTCTTAGCTAAGTTAGATAGAACTCTTTCTGGAGAAGTTTCTGACTTACTTAAATTATTACCTCCCCAATACACATTAAGTGTACCTTTCTTAACCTCACTAGTTTCTTTTTTTGGTTGTTTATACTCTAAAAGCTCTGTTAATCTACGCTCATCAAAGATTTCTCTATTAGCCTCTAGCTTGCTCTTAGACAATATATCTATTATAAAGTCTCGTATTTCTGCTTCTGAGTATTCTTCTGATTCAGCAAAATAATTAGCAAAAATATCTTCTGCAGCCTTCTCTACAGAGACACCTTTTCTACTTAACCAGCTAGGGTTAATATCTTGATTGACTCCTACCTTACCTCCAGTTTCTTTTTTAGCTGAAGTAGGAGTTATTTTTGGAATATTGCTTAAAATGATATACTCAGGATTACTATCTAAAGTATCTTTTTTAGATTGTAGTTCTTCTATTTCTCTAGCTATTTCAATTGCTAAATTATCCTCAATAGTTTGTTCTCCTGGTTGAGTTATTTTATTAGGAGCAGTTGGCATTCCTGGTTCTAAATCTCTAACCCTTCTAAATGTAAACGTTATTGTATAGTTTGTAATAACCTTTCCACTAGGTAATGTTATAGGTGGATACTTTGTAGACTTATTACTTCCCTTAACAACATCGTGAACAACTTCAAATCTTCCTTTACCTTCTAGACCTAATGTATAAACATCTCCATTCTTAAGAGTCATTGTTCTTGGATTCAACATGTTTCCCACAGGTCTTATTCCACCAGCATCATCAATCCTAACTTTGTGCTCATTACCTAAAACATAAACAATAACAGGATAATCTTTAGCAGTATTTGATTCATCTATATCAGTATGTCTATAAAGACTAGTATCTTTAGTATAAATATTGTTTAATGAAACATCATAATCTGTCATGTCAATACCTAACGTGTTTTCAATATGAGTTTTAAGTTTATTTATCTCACTTATGTCAGGAACGTCGTTTCCATTATTGTATTTAGAATCATAAAAATACTTACTTGCAACAACTGTCATTTTTCCATTATTGTTAAAGTCTATTTCTGCAGGAACAACCTTAACAACTTTTCCTGTAGGTTTCTTTGTTCTATTTCCTTTCCATTGATCTCCATAACTAAACGTTAAGTTAGCTTCACTACTTCCATTTTCTACATAAGCGTTCTCTTTAATGTTTTCGCTAATTGAATCTATAAGATCTTTAGTAAATTCTTCTGAAGGATTTGTTTCTACATTAACAACACCATAGTCTTCTGATACAACCTCAACAGTTCCAGTAGCATTTGTAACCTCAACAGGCATTTTAACTGCTTTAGAAGGAAACTTTTTAACTTTTACTCCTGGGTTATCAAAGGCAGCTACTATAGCTGTGTCAGGTTTTTCATTATCTATTTCAATCTCTTTACCATTCTGATCTCGTGTTTTGAATACAACTTTAAGGAAACCATTATCTATATCAGATTTTTTAGCATGATCATATAACTCATTTGCTCTGAAGCTATCACCCCAAGCATTTATATGCTTGTATATAAAGAACGATTTTACATCACCATGTTTATCTTCATAAGCATAAGTTAAAGGTGATCCATCTCTATATACTTTTTTAAATAAACCTTTATTTATATAAGAGTAATCATTATTTGCTCTCATTCTTGCTTTTGAATCTGAGCTTAACTCTTCGTTATCCCAAGAATATACAATGTGTTCAGATCTACCTTCTCTACCTAATGTAGACATACTAAGAAGTTGAGGAATATCTCCGTTTTGCTTTGCTATTTGTACGTTCTTTGGTAAGAATATCATAGCTGGGTTGTATTGCCATTTATCTTTAGCGTTCTTAAACCAAAAAGCTTTTGCATAAGGCGTTATTGAATTATCATTCCAGTTGTTTCTTTCAAATGCAGATACATCTTTAAATAACTGAAGATTGGTTGCACTACTTAATTGATCTAATTTACCATAGATTTCTAGAAAGTCTTCATAAGGTAACAAGTTTGTAAATGATATAGGAGAGTTTGTTAATCCTGACTGTAATACAGCTATACCTATTATCTTTCTATACAATCTTTTTCCTTCTGGGGTAACTGATATTTCATCTCTTAATTGACGGAATGAAGATATTATGATATCTTGATCATATACATTTTGATCTGTACTAGAAAGTTTAAGATTATTAGGAACTTTACCAGCTTTTTTTGAAGGATCAGCTTCTAACAAGTTAATTACTTGATTGTCATATAATGGATGATTTTCATCAGACCTCACTTCATTAACAAAACTCATCACCTGAGCAGTTGCACCTTTAACATCGTTTAATAAAACTCTAGAAATTTCACCATTTAAAGGCTTACCATCAACAGATCTATCATTCTGTACCACGTAGTCAAATATATTTGCTACAGCTTTCTTAGCGAGCTTAACAAACTCTCTATCGCTTAAGTTTGCATAAGGTGTCAACACCTTAGTTAAAACTTTTCTAAACTCACTATTTCTTTTATCTGATGTAATTATTGAACCTAGTGCATCTCTACTATCTAGCAGTGTAGGTATCAGCCTTTTAAGAAAGGAACTGTTTATTATAGAAGATGCTGCATCATCAATCATTTTATTTTCAAAATCATAAGATGAAAAGATTGTCTGCTCTGCTTGTTCTAGAGCTATTGATTTCTTTAAAACTAAAAATGGATCATTTAATCTAGCAGTATCCCAAGAAACACCTTGACCTAACTTGAACAATTGACTTGACATCTGAGCATACTTTAAAAACTCATCTAAGTAAAATTGTTGTTGTTCTTTTTGTTCAAGAGTAAGATCTATTCCATTAATTGTTTTAAGTAACTCTTTTGCATTAGGAATTTCTGTTAAAGGTTTTCTGTTTAATGTTTGAGGTATCGAATACTTTGGACTATACTTGACATCACTAACAAAATCATCAATAAATAACCAAGAGTAACCTTTTACTTCTATCATTTTTAGGTAGTCACGAATGATAGGTTGATTCATAAAGTAGACAACATCTTTCATAGGAACTCCTATAGTATTCAAGAACTGAAAAGTAGCTACAACATTTGGATTTGCACCCATTTGCATAATCCAAGGACCATTAGATATATCCACAAACCCATCAATAGCTTGTCCATTTATATCTGAAATTAATTTTTTAACTTCCTCATCGCTATTCTCTATTGTTCCTGAAAGAGTTATAACTTCTCCTTTACCAGGTATATTTATTGTATTGTAATTTTTAAATCCAATATTTAAGTTAGGTAAGAATGCTTGAACTTCTGAAGGTAAACGTCTTCTCTTTTTCTCATCCATAAATACTGGAGTCCTTTGCAATAAAGACTTTAGTGTTTGGTTCTTAGCAGCAATACCAATTGCTCTTTTACCTGTAAGGAACGCATGTCTTAGTCTAGCCATGTATCCTTTTTGTAACATCTTATCTGCATTATCGTAAACAAAAGCATCCTCACCAATTTCAGCAATTACATCATTTGCTAATGACTTTAAGTAATCTGCTGAGTTTGGTCTTATTAACCTATCATAGTTTAGTGGATTAAGTATAAGCTTCTGTAGAGATTCTATGTATCCATTTTGTAAAGACTCTACATATCTTTTATTAGCTGTTTGAGCTACAAGAATTTTCTGATAATCTTCGTCATTAAGTTCTTCTAATTCTTTACCAATTTTTGCAGACTGTTTCTCAAAGAAATCTTCAACATTCTGTATAGTTCTTTCGTCTTCACTAAATGCATCTTCTAGAATATTTTTTAATTTAGTTTGTGCATCAGTAAGATTTTTACCATCACCATATACAACTTCTTGAAAATTGTTTGAATATCTCTTAGCAAAACCTTCGTAATCTTGTTTACGCTTGTTAGATTCAGCTAAAACCTCTTCATAAAATCTTGACTTAGCATCTTCACCTATTCCATAATATGGTACAACTCTAAGCATACCTTTTATGTCTTTGTAAACATTCTTAAAGTATATAGATAATTTATCAATATCAAAATCCGATCCCACTTTTTCAACAATACCTGAAGGTACAACTACACTATCTCCAAACTCTTTAGGTAAGAAAGCTTTTATTTTAAAAGAATCAATAGAACTCTGAGCTTGTGTTGGAATACGAAATGCTACACCTTTTAATAATGCCTTACCTTCATCAGTAGTATTAAGATACTCTAGTAATTTTTCATCGCTTAATGGTGAATCAAACCAACGACCTATCATAATTTCCATACCGTTAGTCTCTGCTACCTTCCCTGTTTTCTTATTAACTTCTCCTTTGGAATAAAAGCCAAGTACATTAGATTCGTAAACATTAGTATTTTTACCATTTTCATCTTTAACAACCTTAAGTTTTCTTTCTTCTCCTTCAAAGAAAACTGATGAGATTTGAACCTTTTGACTACCGATCATCTTTTGCCTAAGGACTCTTCTGTCAGATATTGAATACAGTATACTCCTAACTTGATTGTATGCAGGAGTAGCTTCTAATGAGTTAGTACCATTTGTAAAAGCAGAAAGTGCTTCAATAATATTATTGTTAATGTCTCTTTTAAATATTTCACTCTGTAATGTTTTACTTGCTTTTTCAAAATCCACTACTTCATACGTACCGTCTCCTCGATCAACTATACCTAAGTCTTCTAACAAAGTATTATATCCTTCAGTTATTAACGCTTCTAGTAATACTTGGTTTTCTTTTATATCTTTATAAAGATCAGATGCTTGCACCTTCTCTTTTTCAGATAAACTGAACCATTTTTCAAAACGAATAGAAAGATTAACTTCTGCCATTTCAAAATCTTCTGGAACACCATTGTCTAAAAAGTCTAAAGTTACCAGCTTTGTCATCTGAGAACCTCTAGTAACAGTGTTACCTTCTTTAGATGGTACTTCTTGCTGAACACTTATTGCAGAAAGTGGAATCTCCACAACATCTGTATAAAGATCTTCATTAAACTTACCATTTTTATATGGAGGGAAGGTTGTCTCAGCTCCCACCTTTCTACCAGAATCAAATATAACATAGTCAATATTCTCAGCTTGCATCTTGTCACTAAGTTTAACTAAATTTGACTCAGGATTTAATTTATGCATCACTCTAAAAGATGTAGGGTAAAGAGAGTATTTATCTAATACAACATTGTTATATGTAAATCCAGACTTTGCTCCAGCTGCAATAGGCTTTAAAGCTGTATACGCACTTTTTATAGCTGGGTTATTCTTTTCATATTTGTCAATTTTTTCTTGAGTAACTCCATCAGACTTAACAAGTTTTTCATAACCCATATCATGTTGAAACTGAGCCTCTTCATCTGCATTCCAATCAGATGCTAGTATTCTAAACCAACGATAAGCTTTATACGATATGATTCCACCACCATCTGTTTCTTCATGTGGAGTGTAGTTTGGTAAATTTTCCATACTGATCACATCTTCAAGTGTAACAGTTCTAAAATTACCTCTACCAAAGTCTGTCCAAGCTATATCATCTAAAGCTATGTCACCATTGTAAATTTTATCTAATACACCAGCATACTTTCCTGAATTGTCACCAAGAGCTAATGCTTGACGTGGTGATAAAAAGTTCTTAACACGCTTAAGTTCATCCTTATATTGATAAGGATCAGAGAAAATAAGTTTATGTTGTTCAATATTAGCAATCATATAGTTTGCTGTGTTATTAAACAACTTAGCATTTAAAGCCTCTTCAGATAACTTAGTCCCACCCTGTACATTTTTCATTGTAAATGTATTTAGGAAGCGACCATTATTAGCTTGATCTTGTTCTATTATACCATAACTAGCTAAGTCTAAACCATTCTGTTTAGAGAGTTCAGTTATGTAAGATATTACAGAGTTATCTATTTTGTTTTTAAATTCATTGTACACCTGCTCAGCAGTAAGATTTTCATTCTTTTTTGCTTGAACAAAATCAACTATTGTCTTATGTAACTTTTCTCCTAGTATACCTTTAAAGAATCTTAAGTCTGTATTCTTTCTACCAGGTGCTGCTACAATCTTACGATTAGCTCTAGACAACTTAACTTCTGATTCAAAGAAACCTTGAAAAACTTCTTTTAAGTATTGAGTATCGGTACTATCTGTTATTACATTACCCATGTATGTCATCCACTCAGTAGACGCATCTCCAGGAACTAAACTAAAATACCAACCTTTCTCGTTTAAGTTAAATTCAGAAACCAATCTTTCTTGAAAGTTCATTTGACTTGGTGATTTCTGCTTACCTTTTTCAAAATTATTCAACTCAGATAAGTAACCTGTTTCAAGTAAAGCTTCTGATGCTTTTACTTTATTACCTTTTGATGTATATAATCTTTTTAGAATAGTAGAACCTTCGCTAAATACATCTGTTAACAAGTAAGAAAACTGTGTATCACGTAACTGAGATTTATTTTTAAATCTTGATACAAAGTTATATAGCTCACTAAAGACATTAACTCCTAAGTAACTCTGTCTACGTTCTCCACCTACAAAGAAAGTGCTACTATATTCTGGATTAGAAATTGTAGTTTGTAAAGTTGCAATCTCTAATAATCTATTACTAATCTGAAGAGCACTAGCAGATAAAAAAGAAAGATTCCTTACTTTTCTAAGATCTTTTTCTAAGCCTAATACAGCTTCTTTAAATTCTGGATACATAGCATCACTAGAAAAAATAGAGTTGATCTCTTCATCAGATATAACAATACCTAAATCATTTAAGAAACGTTGTGCGTTTTTATCAAAGTTAGTTTTTAAACCATATTTGTTAAATCTACTATTACTACTGTAAGTGTTGTTTTCTTCATCATATGTAAAAAATCCTTTTTCTGACTTTGCGTTAGTTATTATAGCACCAAGGTATTTACTTTTCATCTGTAACGCTACATTAGAAAGGGCTGTAGATCCAACTGTTGCACTACCGTCTTCAAGAATGTATACAGATTTAGCTGCGTTTGCAGACTTCTTAAATGTGTTGTATAAAGAAGTTACTAATCTTTCTTCAAATGCACTGTTAAAGTTTAGTGTTGGTTTACTAGAGTATACAGTTGCTCCAGCAAGCTTAGTATACACAGGTCTATAGTTAATATCAGCAATTGCTAATTTTCTAAGTTTATCAAGCATATCCTCTACACTTGTAGAGTCACTTAAGTTGTTCATTAAAGTTATGTATACTTGAGTAGAAGGTAATAATATTGCTCCACCAATAGAAGATTGCTTTTCTACAATCTCTTTAGTCTCATTATACCAAGCCTTATCTTTTAATGCAACTGTAGACATTAGTAATCTTATAGCTTCACTAGCTTCTTTATAATGATCTCTTTTTGTAGAATCTTGAAAAGTAGAATCTTTTGTCTTATCAATGTTTACTAAAGCAGCTTCGTTATCTTCATTAAACTGTACATTAAGAGCTAACATTTTTTGTTTATATAGCTCTATAAATTCATCCCAGTTGTTTTCTATATCATCTTTAAGCCTATTTATGTTTTCAATCTCTCTTTGCTGAATAGCTTTATCTTCCTCTACATCTTCTGCTGTTGCTAAGTTTTTTTCAAACTGATCAATTGTATAGTTAGTATCTTCTACAAAGTCATTTAAGTAATCATCCATTGTAGAATACACATCTGCTTTTAAGTCATCTAAGAAAGATGCACTAAAGTTAGGCTGTGTAAATAAACCATTCTCTGAATTTTTTATCTTTAGTTGTGTAATGTACATCATTTCATTAATAATGTCAATACGAGCTCTTTCGTTTATAACTAACCTAAACTCAGCACCTTTTGTATCTTTAACTTCTAATATATCAATAATACCTTGTTCTGCATAGGTAGCTAGTGGTGATGTAGAAGTTCTATTTGCATAGTATCCAGAGTCTATGTTTTTAAACAATGTATCTATAAAATCTTTCTTCTTTTCTTCTCTTAAACCAAGTTTAGTTTTTATAAACAATATAGCATCCTCAATAAACTTTTTTAGTTTTTTGAACATTCCACCAATAAAACCAGTAGCTGGTTTTTCTTTTAGCATAAATCTTCTAAACTCTTCAGCTACCTCTTCTTTAGCTTGTTCTTCTGTAGCTTCAGAATACTTAACTGTTGTACCTGTAGGTCTATCTACAAAAGTTCCTTTACGATTTCTAAATGTTTCTAATGTCTTTTCTTTTTCTTGAGCATCTGTAAACATTGCCCATATACTTTCAAACACTTCATGGTATCCTGTACCAATCTCTGCATTTTCATAAACATAAATAGCACCATTTTGGAACATACCCCAAGCTTGTTGACCTGATCCATTCTCTATAATGTTCTTTACTCTTATTATAGGAACATTAGGAAGGTTCTTTTTTAAGAAAGCTTCAAATGTTTTCCAGTTCTCATTTTGTTTTACTCTATTATTTAAAGCAACACGCTTCTCTCTATTTCTCCCTCTACCCCTTCTTCCTTTAGGTTTTAGCTTATTAGTTGGTTCTAAAGCAGCTATTTCTGCAGCATATTTAGCATCTATTTTAGCTTTAAGTTTTATTAAAGCGTCTCCTTTAGACATTTTGTTTCTTATGCCTACCTCTATAGTCTTTCTATTTACATCTTTAGATACATATGAGGATACCCCCTGCGGAAAAGAATTATACGTAATACTAAGAATTTCTTTTTCTTTTCTTTCTAATATAGATTCTTTAGTTGGGGATAAGAGAGTTAGTAATAAATCCCCTTTTCCTGAATTTATAAACTCAATAGCATCTGCTTTAAATCCAAAAGTAGGACTTGATTCTGCTCCAACTACTCCTATATAATACATTCCAGGAACTGTGTCTCCTGCATTATTTACCATTGACTGCACTGAAGTCAGTGCTTTTTTTCGTAAAGAGTCTATATCAGCTTTCTTGGTTTCAACCCCACTAGTTTGTTGTGCTGGTTTTTTTATGAATACAGTTTGTGTAGTAACTCCATCGTTAGTTACAACTCTAATATCAACACTTGTTCCTTTTTCATTACTTCCATTTACTTTTACAACTTTCGTATTTTTACCTTGAGCGTTACCTTCTTGTATAACATCACCAACAAACTCTCCACCAGTAACTGATAAGTCGTCTTTTACAATCATGTCAGGAGTAACTATATCTCCTTCTTTCACCCCACTAGTTTGTGGTGTTGGTTGAGAAAGTATGTCTGAAACTTGTTTATCTAAATTACTTGTATCATATTTTTCACCAAGTTTCCAGTTTTTTGGTGTTATTAAAGACATTCTTTCTTTAACTAAAGATTCAGCTTCTTTAAATGTTAATCCTAACTCAGCCGTAATCATAGATGTATCAGAGCCATAAGGGTTTTGAATACCTGTTTTTTGAGTTAAATAATGATAGGCTAAAAGATTGCTTTTTTCCTTTAGCTTTTTTATATCAGAATCTTTTTGTCTTTTAATTTCTATATTTTTAGCTTCAACCTCACTAGTTTGTTTTGCTGATTTAGGCCTGTACTCAACATCATTTTTAGTAGGAGTGGCAGCAGGAGCAGCTTGTGACTCACTGTCTTCAACTAGCTTTACATAAATGGTATTCCTTAACTGTGTTATTATATCTTCTCTTGGGTATTGAGAGTTCTTTTTTATTATTGCCTCAACTCCTTCATCCACTATAAGTGTTACAGCATTGGCTGCTCTTGTAATCTCGCCAGTTGTGTAAGAAACTACATTACCATAAAGAGTAACTTTATTTACAGTCTCATTATCAGGAACTACAGCAACTTCAGCAGGTGCATTATCAACAATAGGTAAATTTGTAGGAGCTCCTTCTTCTTGTTCCTCTTCGTACTTAATAGTATCTTCAGTTCTAAAAAAGTATATATTTTCCCTATTAGGATTGTTCTTGTCTGATTTATCTAAAGTGGTAGTAAGTGGTGGATTAGTTCTAGAACCTTTACCATTAGCGTTCTTATTAGAAAGTAAATATGTTTGATAGTTCTCCCATCTTACAGATTCTACTTCACCTTGTTCAGATATAGATAATATTTGAAAGTATGGAGCTCTTACATTCTTTAAGTAATCTGATGTAACATTATTATACATCCCTGTTAACTTATTGATTATAGCTTCCTTACTATCCTGTAACGAACCATATGTGTATGGGTAAGTTGTTTTATCATTTGATAAACCTAAAACTAAGTTACCTTGTTCATCTTGAGCATAGTATACACTATTTGTAGATAGTTCTTTTGGTTGACCCCAATACACCACACTCTTTAAGAAATTAATAATATCTTTAGACTTTTTTAGTTTAAGTTCTGGATCCTTAGATAGTTCTAATAACGAATCAAATATAGCGTTAGCCTCTTCTTCAGTATGTTTTCTGTTCCTTAGTGGAACATATGCATTTGCTAAATCTAAATAAACTCTACCAGGAACTGATTTATACCTAACTGAACCCTTTGTTGTATCTTGATCAAACTTTGGGATAAATATTACATTTTTCTGTTCAAGGTCTAAATCTAAATTTGCATCTTCAATAGGTGTAGAGTTTTTAGGACTCTCTTTCATTTGACCAAACGATACATCCATAGCATAGGAATCCCCAAGCCTAGAAACACCTAGTATACTATCTTTCCAATTTTTATATGCATTTACTAAGCTTTCTATTATAGTAGGAGATTGAGACTTACCATTCTCGGTTCTCATTCTTTCTTCCAACATGCTTTCCTCAGGCATAAACTGGTAAATTGCTTGGTTCACCTTTTCATTATCTGATAAAGATGAATCAATTACATTACCTTCTTGGTCTACTATTTCATTCTTTTCATTTACTATAACTTGTATAATGCCTGTAGCTTTATACTTAGCAAGTTGTTTTTTCTTTTTCTCTATGTTTTCTTCACCTACAATGTTATTAGGTACTTGCAACATGTAATCAAACAAACCACCTAATCCAAGTAAAGCTTCTGTCTCAGGAGTTACATATATAATTCTAAGACCATCTCTTTGATCAGAATCCATACTTGAGAAGTTTCTTCCAAACTCATCAGATCTTTTCTCATGAGGAAGTAAGTTCTTCATACCCTCATTGTATCTAGCATCTGCAGGAACACCAGCTACAATTAATAATTCATTTGACTTTTTAGGCTCTGCTTCAAAATTAGATTTAGTAACCCCACCATCATCATCTAAAGGTGTTGAAGTATCTTCTGTAGATTTAAGATTATCAAGTATAGTTTGATTGTTTCTAAGTCTTTCTTGTTGTTCTTTCTGAAGCTCGTATTGTTTTATCTGAGGTTCAAAGACTCTAAGTATCTCTTTACTAGCGTTATACTCTTTTTGTAACTCAACTAATTTTGAACTTAACTCTTCTAACTTATTTAAAGTTGTTTCAAGTTTCTTACTATCAACTTTAGAATCTTTAACTAAGTTAGCAGTAAGTTTAAGGTTTACTATTTCTTCTTTTAACTTAGGCCAGTTTTCTAATACATTTTTTCCAGACGCTACCTCATCTAATAAAGAATTAAGATATTGATAATTGTCTTCAGTAACTGATACAGTGCTTTTAATAGCCTCTCTAATCAATCTACCAACCTCTTTAATAGTGTCAGCTATACTACTTAATATGTCTTTACTGTACTGTATTTTTTTTCTTGTAGACTTTTGCATCCCCTTAAGTCTAGCAACATCATTTTTTAACTTTTTTGCAAAGTCTCCAAAGTCTTCAGATGTATTGTAGATTTGATCGATGAATGACTCAAAGTAACTAATGTTATATTGCAAACTTTCCTTCTCAGTTTCTAACTCTTGGATACTATTTGTAATATCCTTTTCCATTTGAGTTAACGTGTTCAGAACTCTTGTAAATGATTTAGTAGCTTTAGAAAAGTTAAGTGATATCTTTTCTCCAGTCTTCATCATCTTAGCTATGTTCTCAAGGTCTTCTTTTACCTTAGCTAATTTTTCAGAAGCTTTCTGTAATTTACCATTTACAACATCAAGTGTTTTCTTTGTGTCTTCAACAAGTTCTCCAATTACTCTAATGTTATCTTGTCTAGCTTCTTCTAACTCTGCTTTCTCATTCTTAAGATCTCTTGTAGACAAAAAAGCTGTTGATACTGCTTTTTGTACATCTGTCAACACTTCTGTCTCACTAAGTGTAACAAGTGGTTCTGTAGAAGTTCCCTGTGCTACAAAATGATTTCTTGTAATTATTTTTCTCTCAAGTCTATTGTTCTTACCTAAACTTACAAAGTAAAGGTTACCATCTTTATACTCAAGTCTTCCAGGAACCTTCCCACCTTCGTTTTTACCTTTGTTAAAATAGAAAACTTTATCTTTAAAGCTATAGTAATACTTAGCCTTCTTGTCTCTTCTTATAGTAGATGCTGGTGATGCATTAAGCTTTTCAAAAGCTGCTGGTGTAAATGTTTTTACAACTCCTTCATCTGGAATAAATACTAGTAAGTTACCATTCTCATCTTGACCTTGAACTATCATTTGACCTATAGTAGATCCATTTAAAAAGTCATTAATGTTCTTACTAGTGTATTCAGGAGAGTTACCAGCAAAGTAAGGAATTCCTAACTTAACATCTATTGGTCCATTTTTTGTTTGTATAGTAATTACCTGGGCAGCACTTTCTACAGCACTCAACATTCCCTCTTCTCTAAATTTACTAGGGTTACTTTTTACTTCTTCGTAAGTTTTAATAAACTCCTGTCTCTTACCAACCATCTCAGCCATATCATCTAAAGTTGAACCTAGTTCATCTTTTGTTTCAGATATTACATCTAAGTTTTTAATTGTATCAACAGCTTCATTATATGCTTCAAAATCACCATTTACTATACTATCAATAACTGCTGAAGTATTTATCCCTGCAGATGCTAACTTTAACGATGTGCTTGATATTCTGCTATCAAAGTCTGAAACTTTTGTTGCAGCATATAGCATTTTATCCATTACAGAAGCACTATATTTTCTTATCTTTTTCCCATTTATTTCTACAGGGTCACCATTATTATCTGTTACGTACTCAGATGAGTATCTCAAATTAAGTGATTTCCATAATGAGTTAAAGTTCTGTGCAGTTTCTTCAAATCTAGCAAGTCTTTCTTGATAAGCCTCTCGTGTATCTGACTCAAGTGCCTTTCCTTCTTTTACTAATTGATCAAATCCTGCTTCTGTACTAGCTAATGCTTTATAGTCAGCTAGGTCAGCCATCACTAAATCATATCTACCATACTTAACTCTAGGTGTAAGATAGTTTATTACCTCGTCAGCCTCCAAGTCTTTACTATTCATCACCTCACCATTCTCTATACTATCAGTTCTCTCTTCTTGAAGTTGAGCTGATCTATTTAGAGACTCTTTAGTTTCTCTTGAGAAATCACTAGGTTGAATATCTTCTCTTACAACTGAAGCCAAAGATGTTTCATCGTTGTTAATTAAGCCTATTGCTGCATCTGTATCCTCTTGTAGTCTTTTGTTTTGTTTAAACTTACCTCTACCTAACATTATAGCTCCAGAGATACCTCCAATAAGAGCATTCTTAGCACCTTCATTACTAAACGCACCTTTTGTAATACCAACACCAATTGAATCTAACCAACTAGTAGCTTCATTATTTTTTGCTTTATTATAATAGTCTTGTGTAGCCACTGTAGCACTATACTGACTCACTTCTTCAAAAGCTTCTGATATAGAAAATGTATAGGGTCGTACCTTATTTAATCTAGATAAGAACGGATACTTACTTACTTTTCTTGCAAGTTTACCTCCTTCATAAACTAGATCTTTTTCAATCTCTCTAGTTAGACCATTAATTATTTCTTTCTCTCCTGTATACGTACTACCTAATATTCTTGGAAACTGAATATAGTTGGTAGCTGACAGTATGGCCATGTTAGCAAAAAATGTAGAATTACCTGCTCCCTCTGTTGCTGCGTTTATTTCATTAAGAGCTTCTCCTGTTGGAGGAAGTCCGTATTTAGCAATATGTTCATTAATTAGTTCTTGTCTAAACTCATTGCTACTATGTAAAGCTTCAATACCTGCTTCACCAGATGTAGCAAGACCAGCAACCAATGCTCTTCCTCCAGGGTTCATTGCATTATAACTTCCTAAGAAATCATCTGATAAAGTTCTTATCTTACCAAGCGTATTGACTACTTTATTTGTTGTTCCTGCTGCAACACCTTCTGCTGTTGCAGTGGCTGTCTGAGCACCATTTCCTGTAGCAAATAATCTAGCAGTAAGAGGTATAGCTTTAAGAGCTTGTGTAAATGCAGCACCTGATAATGCAGCACCTGCTGCAAAACCTAAATTCTTAACAACACCATCCCATAAAAAGTTACCTGTTGCCCAATATTTTGGAGAATAAAATTTAGCATCTCTTTCTTCTTTAGTATAATAGTTGGGAAAATAATCTTCACTTTTCTTTGAAACACTATCTAACCAATTGTTAAGGTCGTTATCGTAAAAAGAAGAAAACTTACCATCATTAATTGCTTGAAATGCTCCATTAACTAAACCAACAGTAGATTGTGCAAGCGTTGATGCAGTAAGCCATAAACCTTTACCAACACCATTAACCATTTTCTCACCGAAACTTTGAGTTCTTGCTGCAGCATCTTCATTATCATAACCTCCTGGTGTAAAGTAATCATATCTACCACTTTTATTTTCAGCATACTCATCAAGAGTTCTAGGATTAGATCCTGGTGAAGAGGTTTTCCCACTAACAGATCTGACAAAGTTATCATATGCGGAACCTTCATCAACACCATCAGTCAAATCTAACTTTTCTAAATTTGGCTTAAGTATTGGTAAAGGAACGTATTCTCTACTTTGAAGAGGTTCTACATCTACATTATTAGAATAACCTCCAAAAGATTCTTGTAAACCTTTTTCACTAAGTAAATTAGAAGTTTCTATACTTTTACCAGTTTGTGCTTTTGATAATTTGCCTTTTGACATAATGCTTATTTCTTTACTTTAATGCGTCAGCTTGTTCCTTAGCTAATTGTTCTCTTTCTACTACTTCCTTTTTTTGTTGTTTTAAATAGTCCTCTATTACTTCATCACTTATTTGTTGTATAGAGTTTATACTATTTATTTTACTTAACCTTGGTCCAAATATATGATTCTCTAATAGAAATGCACCCTGTCCATTATTGGCATTTGGATCCCAGACATTTAATTTTAAATAAAATATAGGAAGATCTCCTGAAAATTTTGGATTGGTACTACTAACTAAGTTTCCAGTAACTACATATTTGTCTATATTCTTAAAATCATTTTGCTTAAAATAAGAGTTACCTGGATTTGTAGTGTATTTATTATTTAATGCTGTAGTGTAATAATTCTGTTCAGGTCTTGTCTTTATTTCTTCTTCGCTTATATATCCATTTTCATCCTCTGTAACTCTATTTACACTTATTATCTCATTTTGATTCATTATCATTTGAGGTAATATAGTTTCATCAAATTGCCTAGCTTGAGGATTAGATATAGACAAAACTTGATCTGAAAAAATATCTTCAGCTTGATTTTGTGTTAAAGGAATTACATCAGTTTGACCGCCTTCAACAGTAACTGATAGTGAATACTCACCACTCATATCTCTATTAAGAGATGCAGATTCTGCTTTTGTGCGTAATGTATTATTAATTATTTTTTGATCATATCCAGCAATATTTGCCATAGTCTCATTACCTACTATAAGAGTTAAATTGCTACGTAAAATTTCTTTTTCTTTAGCATCTCTAGTTCTTACTGTTGAAGTTACATTCTCATTTACTAAATTAAGATTTTGCAGTTTATTTACATATGCTTTATTCCAATTTTCTTTTCTTTCGTCTACCTTATTTTTAATTTTATCTGTAACATCAATTAAACTACTACGATTGTATGCGTTCCCTTCACTCTTTACTACTTGGTCCTTATAACTATTAGATTTAGAATTCCAAAAATTATATAATGATATTAATTTTTCATCTTCTCCATCTGTTAATCGATTATATTCCTTTAACTCATTAGGAGTCATATCCTTTGTATGATTTCTAAAATTATATTTATTTACTCTTAATGATGAATTCTCAAATTCTACAAACTTTTTAAGAGCTTCTTGGGGTGAAAATTCATAAGTTTCTTCTTGTCTTACACCTGGCTCATAATCTCCGATATTTGATATAATTAAAGTCTCAGCACCTTCATATTCATCAAGATAGTCTAAATAGTTAATTTCTGGAAATAACTCGTCAGCTTCATTTACAGATGTTGTAATTTGTTTATTTATAAGATTTGATTGTCTTTCTTGCTTAAGGTAAAGATCTATAGTATCTCTCATATCTAAAGTCATATCAGGACTCTTATTATCATACATAGCTAACATTAGTTGGAATGTATCATCAGCATTAATTTTACCATCCTTATTTATATCTTCCTCTGCACGAGTTTCTGTCATAGAAACAATTGTACTTTTTGTACTTTTCATTTGTGAAGCTATAGCTTCCTGTTTCGTTAATACGTTTTTTTCTATAGTTTCAAACTGCTCCTCCACTTCACCACCAGTAGCTGGAGATGTTGTAACAGTTATACCTGACTTTTGTTCTTGTAAATTTTCTAGATTTTCATTAGCTTGCTCTTTTCGTTTTTCATTTTCTTTTTGTCTTTGATCTTCAATGTCCTTTAATACTTTATACTTTCTATCTTTTTGCATCTCTTCTATACGAAGTTTTGAAAAGTATGCATCTTGAGCCATTTTTTGCCTTTGCATTTGAACCTGTAATGCTGGATTGGTCTTATATTCCTGTTTTACATTTTTATATTTATATACATTAGCAGAATCATTAAACCAATCATTTGCATAAAGTCTAGCTTTAGCAGACTCAACATCTCCACTAAGAAATGATTCAGATGTAGTTTCATACTGTTGCTTAAGATTAGCCATTTCATTAGACAACCTATTTATATTTGATTGATATTCTTGCTTCTTACCTGGATTTTTTAAGGCATTCATTTCTTTGTTCAAGGTACTTCTTTCTATAGACATCTTATCGTATGCAGTTGTAAACCTTGAATTAACATCAGATACAAACTGTTCTTTTGAAACATTTGCATACTTATATCTACCATCTATTTGAAGTTGTTGGTATTCATCAGGAGAAAGTCCTTGTTTTAATGCTGTTAATATTTTTTGTGGAGAGAGTTCTTCAACTTCTGTATAAGTCATTGCATCTAATAATTTACCATTAGGTCCATATATTACAGGCTTACCAATCTTTTCAGCAGTTAATGTTTTTATAATCTCTCTTTTCTTTGATTCGTAGTCCGAATAAGGTCTATATGTTGAGTTAAATGATGCATCTTCACCACCGTTCATCCAGGAATTAACTTGCTCATTGAATAACATATCATTAGATGCACTACCTTTACCTTGTTCAACCAACTTAGTTCGACCCTCTAAAGCTTTTCTATACGCTGAAGATGATGCAACATCTTTTAATACCCTAGGATCTTTTGCTATTTGATTAGTCATTCCATTTACAGAATTAACTAAAGCAAAATTAGAAAAGTCCCCACCAGCAACAGAAGATAGTTGACTACCTAGTTGATTAAGTTTTGATTGTAAATACTGTTTGTCTTCAGGTCTAACTATATCAAGTCCAGCAATGTTATCAATACTTTTCTGTATTTTTTGTACTCCTTGATCATACCGTTGTTGCTTGTACATACCAACCTTAGCCATAGCTTCGACAGGAAGTGTTTGTACATATGGGCTAAACTTTAGGTTAGGTGAGTCTTTATATGATGCCATAATTTAACAAATGTAATAGGATTATAATCCTTATCCAAGCTAGACTAACTAGTTTTGGTAAAGTTTTATAATCGATTTTATTATAAATTTTTTATTGCTTTTAGAATATTACTATTCTTATTATTCTTTGTAACCTTCTTTCCATACTTTGCAGCATTAGAATTGTTGTCGTCTTGATTGATTGCACCAAATAATTGATTTAGCACATTACCAACTTGTCGTGTATTTGGGCTAACTATTCCTGGAGTAGCTAATGATGGGACTCCTGTAGAACCTTGACCTCTGTAAAACTGAGTAGGCTGTACCACTTCTGTTTGATAGTCATCATTAAATCTAAAAGTTGGATACATGTTAGCATACACTTTACGCATTGCATTATCTCTCTTATTCTGAGCATACTTATTACTGATAGAACTTAGAATGTCTATACCTTGTGTACGTGTGTTAGCTGCAGCTTGAGCTTGTCTATCTGCTTGTTTATCAAATATACCCAAGTTAGTTAACTTTGCTTTATTTATAGCTTCTAGGTTTCCAGAATAAACAGTATCTTTCATCTGCCTGATTTGCTCTAAACTCGTTCTGCATTGATTTGTATGTAACTGATCACTAGCTGGAGCTAGCTAACGCATAGCTGCTGCTGCTGGATTGTTTTGTAGTATAGGGTTTCTCATTAATGCTCTCTGTTGAGATATAACCTCGATCTCTTTGAGCTTGGAGAGAAATATCATAAGGAGTTCTTAGTCTAGGTTGAAAACCTTGTGCTTGTACAGGTTGTACTTGATTAGTGGCCATTGCATAATATTCTCCAAGAAGTTGATTAGCATCAAGAGGTTCATCATCTATTGGACGCTGAAAGTTTAGCATAGGGAATGTTTTTTTAGTTTCAACTTCTTCTTGAACATCTTCTTCAGGTTGTGTAACGTTTGCAAATTCATACTGAGGATCTGTTGCTTCTTGTGCTTGAGAAAATCTAGCACTAGCTGTTTGTTCTCCAAATCTACCATCAACTTGTAATCTTGTAGGGTCACCAGATTCTTTAGCTTGTCTGTTAAATTCTTCTTGATAACGAGTAACATCAGCTTTATTTTTAGGATCAAAGTTTTCCCAATCAAACCAAGGGTTATCTTTTTAGCTTCTTCAAATTGTTCCATTGTAACATTTCCAAAAACTCCAGTTTCTTTATTTTCACTTTGACCTTTACGAACTTCTTCTAAAGCTTCAATAGATAGTTCTGCAGACTCTGTTCCTTTTGAAGTTTGTTTCTCAAAGCGATCTTTTTCTTCATTATAAGAAAACCCAGCTTTTTCTGCTTCTTCTACAGAATCAAACACTTTAGTTTTATCAGTTACAGGTGTTTTATTAAAGTCATCTTTTGTAATATTACCTGTTACATTATCTTGAGCTTTAGGTACATCTTTCCCATACTTAGCCATTTCAGAGTTTTCCATTCTCATAGGGTCTTTTACCATCTTACCCTTCTTTAAAAACTCATTAGCATCTATACCATACTGATCAAAAGTTTCATTCATTGCGTTCTGTAATTCAGATAATTCAATCTTCTGATCAGCAATTCTTTTTAGTTTCATATCACTACCTTTTAGTACAGTGTCTGCTGTGTTTCTTTCAAGTTGGCCAAAAACTGTATCGTCTGACTCTAATCCTAAATTAGAAACCTTTTCTTGCCTTTTATTAATTTTAGCTTCTTTTGGATTTAGAACATTACTTACATAGTTTTTAAATTTTTTATTGGTTCCAGGTATAAACATATCTCCAAACACAACTAAGTTTTCATCTCCTCCACCATCTCTTAACTTTTGTGCTGGTTCATTCTCCACTTCTACAGACGGTTTATTACTATTAACAGCATTCTCACCATATGCAACACCTATTCCTGTTTCTCCTGTCTTAGGGTCACGATAATTATGAGAGTTACCTTTAAATTGAACACTCTCTCCACCAGCATAAGGGTTGTAAGAAACTGTTTCAGCTTTACCACCCCATAAAGTTTTAAGCTCTCCACCCATAGCCATTGTATCTAATGCAGAAGGATTAGGTGGAATATAATCACCTCTCATATTACCACCACTTCTATAAGAAGGAACTTCACCACCATTTTTTACATGAGAAGCATATCCTGCTTGAATAGAAGGGGCTACAGAACCATATGCCATTTCTTTATTTATTCTTGCAAGTTTATCTTCTTCTCTTCCTATTCTTCTATCATTTCTATCTAATAAATCTCCTGCAGCAGATCCAAGTGTACCTCCAATAAAAGCACCTAAAGGTCCTCCAATCATGCCATACCTGCTGTAGATCCCACTTTGCCTCCAATGTTACTTCCAGCATCATCGTTAACACCAAGCATTCCTGCAAACTGTGTACCTGCTTGACCAGCTGGACCACCACCATATACAAACCCACCACCTTTAAATTGTTTCTGTTGATTAGGATTAGTAAGAGGCATGTATTCACCATTAAACATTCCACCATCTTGAGCTTTATAAGCTCCACCATTTTTAAAGTTAGTTCCAAACATTGAATTAAAACCACCTCTTATTTGTTGACCTACATGAGGAAAAAGAATAGAAGCTCCTTCCTTTAAACCTAAACCTGCTGCTTTTCTTAATTGCTGTAATTCAGAAAAATCTCTTGCTAACTCATTATTACCATAAGGTATAAAAGGTTTATTTCTTCCTGTAAATGAAGCTAACTGTTCTTTATCATCTCTACCAATAGCATCTCTTTTAATTTTCATATCCTTTAAAGCTAAAAGATACTCTTTCATTTGAGGACTAACATCTTTAGTAGAAGTTCCACCTTGTGCTTTATTAAAGCTACGTGCATTCTTAGCAAAATTAGCCATCTTAACTACATCAGTAGAGTATTTATTTTTATTAGCCATTACCTTATCAGCTGCTTCAGGTACAGACATTCCACGCTTCTTAGCCCATGCTGTAAACTTACCTTCATTTTTAGGATTAATATTAATTCCACTTTTAGCTAAAACATTTGTTCCTACACCATATACTGGAAAGAACTCTTCTCCTGTATTTGCAAAATCCTCAGGACGTACATATTGTCTTTCTATTTTTTCAGGCATTGTTTGACTTGCTTGCAGAGCAACTTCAGCCACTTTTGTATTTTGCCTTGCTTGAGCTAGATTATCTATTTGTGATTTGATTTGATTTTGAATATCAAAACCATCATTTACTATAGCAAGTCCTGTTTGAAACTCATCAGATTTAAAAATTCTTTCAGCCCCTTGTCCAAATGTCTCACGACTTCCATCAGAATTATATCTACCCATTCTAGATGGTCCTCCATCAGACTGATCAAATGTATTATTTTGAAAAATATTATTACCACCTTGAGCTTTAGGTGCAGTGTGTCCCCAACCTTTTTTCTTAAGAGCTAGATGTTCCTTTAAAGTTTTAGCTTTTTTACCTTTCTTAGTTTTAGGATCATACATCATGTGAGGTTTAAACTTTCCACCGTTTTTAGCTGAATTGTTCATTCCACTAAAAGCATCTTGTGCCACATTAGTAATCTGTTCCATAAACCCTGGCTTTTCTGGTTTATTAAGGTCAGCCATTTTAGCTTGATACATTGCATCATCTCTTAACTCTTGAGATGTTTTACCACCAGTAAGTTTAGCAACACTATCGTTCATGTAGTCATTATCAAAACTAATGGGTGTAAGGTTTTGCTGAGGTGTTTCTATATTAGGAACCATAGTTCCAACCTGTGCCTTCTTAGCCATAAGTTTCTTTATAGCCTTTCCATGCTTTTTCATAAAGGCTTCCTCAGAAGGAAACTTCTTATAAAACTCTGCTTCAGACTTAACGCCTGCTATTTTTAAAAAATCAGCTCTCATATTAGTTGTATTTATCTAACCAGCCTCCTGGTTGTGGGGTGTTGTAGTTTGTAAAGTTAGTTAATTGGTCCAGTTCTACCAAATCTCCATTTTTAGCAGATATATTAACCTTTCTCATTCTGCCACTGTCATAATTAGGAGTTATAATTAACCTATTATTTCTTCCTGTAGCAGTTTTTTCATCAATTTCTTGTTGTCTTTTTAGTCTTTCTAATTCTGCTTCATCTCTCACTCTAAAAGTTCTTTTCCTACCTCCAAGGTTTTGATTTACTTTTTTTGTAACATCATAATAGTCAGGAATAGGTAAATATATATCTCCTGTTTCTAAAGGAACGTCAATAGGTTTTATGTTAGTTTTAGATATAATAGAAACAGGTTTTTGTTTTGGTCTAGATGTTTCTTTTAAAGAATTTTTTATTACTGGTTTAGGATCATTACTATTTTTTATAATTACTTTTTGTCTAGGTTTTGCATTAGAGTAATCTGCATTAGTTAAATTTAAATTATTAAAATATAATCTTTCATATTCTATATTAGGGCTATATATATCCTTACTTCTTGAAAAAGAGCCATCTTGATTGTGCCTATCGGATAACCCGTATTTTATATTTTTTGAATTAGCTACAATTTCATCTGCTTTTTTGTTTAAAATATCTTGTTGTTTTTTTTGTTCATCAGATAATTCCCTGTTATTTGTAAGAATATTAAATGCACCTGCAAGAGCAGCATAGGCTTTATTTCTTTCAGGCTCAAATGACTTTTGAAGCTTACTATAATCATATAAAGCTAAACTATCTTGATAAGCTTTATATCTTGGGTCGTCTTTACTGTTTACAACTAATTTTTCTCCAGATTGAGCCATTGGGTACTCTGTGACACTTTTACCATCATATTGATACTCACCATTAGGGTACATCATTTGAGTATCTCCTGTATCAGATATTCCAAGTACAGGATAGTTAACGCCTTCCATTGTTATATTGTTGGAGTTTATTTTAGTTACCTCTCCTGGATAAGCCAATTGTCCTCTGTCATCTTCTATCACACCACCTTGTTTCATATTAGGTATTATATTTCCATCTGCATCATATCTAATACTTTTTGAATCTATGTTCTTAAGTTGATTCTTAGTAGATAAAAAGGATTCAAATATCTCTTGTTCTTTATTAAGTGGGTAAACCTTTTTAGAAAGATAAGGTTCCATATTTTTAGGCAATGGATTATTTGTTGGATAAATGTTTGGTTGATTGAACATTTCTCTCAAAGATGCGTTCTCAACATCTAAACCTTTTTTAACTACACCTTTGCCTCTTTTTAAAAAACTAGGAACAATAGGAATAGCACTCAATGCATCAAATCCAGAATCAAGATAATTACCCTCATCAAAATTACGTTGTGAAGATGCAGCATATTTAATATGAGCAGCAGGATTAATTATATCAATAACCTCATCAAATGTATTTCGATTTTCCATATTTATTGGAAGATTATCTGGAATATCCTCTCCTCTTGCTAAATAACCAAGTGTAGTCATTGGACTTGCTAATCTATCTAAAGCTTTTTCATAAAATGTTGGTTCTTCATATTGTGATATCACTGCTCTTCCATCTTGAGCTTTAGTTAATGGACCACCGTTTTTGTAATACTTTCTAGCTTTTTCTAAATACTCTTCTGGAGTTTTATTAGATTGTTTAGCATTTGGTCCATAAACATTAGGCAAAGCTTCAGCTAGTGGTTTACCATCTCTTATAGCATATCCTAAATATTTACGTGTTCCACCTCTACCTATAAAATTAGATAACACTGCTATATCCTCTTTACTATATGGAAAGTTTTTTATTTCAGCTGAATACTTATCATATAAGTCATTAGCGTCTCTTAGTAGTGGTGTAGTTTCTGAAGCCTCAAGGCCATCATAAAATCTTTTTTTAAAAAACTCTTTTTGAGCTACTGTATCTTTTGAAAACTCTCTTCTGGTTCCAGGATAATCATTTCTAATTTCACTAAATCTCTGACCATATAATCCTGTAGCTGTAGATTCTGGATTCAACATAAGTTTCCCATCTAAACTTTCTACATTTCTAACAGCCCTTTGAACACTGTCAAAGTTTACACCATTTTGAGCTTTCTGACAACTACCCTTACTAAAAGGTGTCTTACCTGCAACAGTTTTATATCCTGGCCAACATCTTCCACCATCTTTAGCTTTCTTTAATTCACCAGGTTCCATTTCTACATTACCAGATGTACGTGCATACATCATTCCTGTAGCTCCTGAAAGACTTCCTCCCATTTGATATTCTTTCAATACATTTGTTCCCTTCTTGTAGTTCTTAGCAAACCATTGAGCTATTTCATCATTAGGAAACTTAATACCTTGTGATCTTCCTTCTTCTCTAGATACTTCTTTTAATTCTCCATCAACACCTTCCATCACTCTAGGATAAACGTAACCATCACCAGATTCCATATAATGTGTTGAAGGCTTTGTTTGTCCTTCTAAATAAAACTCTGGGTTTTTTTCATAAAGTCTTTGTACCCAACGTTTATCCATATTAGCATTAAAAGTAGAATCAATATATTTTTGATTAAGTTCTCCACCATCTTGGTACTTATCTAACCAACCTCCGTTAATCTTTTTCAAAGGCGTAGTTCCACTAGCAATAGCTCCAAAGTATTTCTTTTGCTTTGCTGTGAGAGGTTTACCTTTTACGTAACCATCTGTAAGTATCTTTTTAGCTTTAGCTGCTGATAAACCTTTCTTTGCCATTACTTATAACTTATTTGTGCTGGTGTAACAATAAATTGACTTACTAAGTGAACAGTTGATCTGTTATCAAGGATATGTCTCACTTTTAAATCTTTTGCTCTAAGGGTTGATTTTTTATAAGTCTTTGGTCCGTAATCCATATTAGATTGATTAACTTCTTTATCTAATGATTTAGATGAGCAAGGTGTATTAAATAAAGGAAGTCTAATATCTTTTTGAAGTGCCCAAAATGTATTATACTGATAAAAGTTATCACTCTTTGTATATATAATAGTTTTACTTTCTTCGTTTAATATAGGATATTTTCCATATGCTGCCAAATTATTTTCAGGCTTTGGAACAAGTTCTAATATACCTGTAGACTGTTGACCGTTATATAGTACAGCTTTATTGAACCACTCATTATCAACTTGTACTCTACGGTTAGCATCAAACTCTTCTGTTTCACTTGGATAATACCTGTATGATTTAGTATAGTCTTTTACATTCTGTAATATCTCATCTTGATATTTATAAGAAAAAGGGTATTCAATAATATAAGGTTCGATTATACCATAGAAATAATTATATATAGATTGGTTTGTTAAGTGTGACCACAAACATCCTGTACCATCTTCTACATACTTAGTAGTAACCCATTCTTGATTTGTTATATTCTTTAACTCAACTATAACTTCAAAATCACAACTACCCTTTGATTTAATTTTAATAGCTGTTGCATCTTTATCTATTTCAAAAGATACCCCTTCTATCAATTGCTCTTTAGTCACATCAGATAGCAAAAGAACATCTTGTAAATCTAATATATCAAAAGGTCCTTCATTAGAACCAGATGATGTAAGCTTTATTGATATTGTTTTTGTATTTGCCATTCTTAATATATTATGGGGTACATGGTCCAATTAATGTTCCTCCTAAAGGTGCCACACTTGCACATATAGTAGCTGAGTTTCCTGAAGCTACAATTAATTCTTGTGTATTTCCAAAACAATCTGTGTAAAATATTGCAGTAGGTCCTGCTACTTCATATTCGTTACATGTTGGTGAAATAGTAGTTGTGGTTGTTGTAGTTGGGACAGGAGTGGTTGTAGTTGTTGTTGTAATTGAACAATCTCTTCTATCTGTTATAACTCCACTTTCTACTTTGAATACAGAATTTTTTCCTAAATATGATGCTTGAGTAGAATACCAACCATCTGGCACAAGTGTACAATCATTACTTGTTCCATCATAAATTATAGAATTTATACTTAAACCAGTTGCAGGATCATACATCACTTGTCTAAGTATAGGAAGTGCTGATGAAGGTGGTACACCAAGATAAATTAAAGATGCAGCATCACAAGCGTCTTGAGAATTACCTGTACTTATAACAGCAGGATTAGGAGCTTCTTGATAACCTTCTAAGAAGTCATCTATAATTAACCCACTTGGTCTTGTACAAGCTGTAGTTGTTGGAGGAATTGTTATTACAGCAGTGCCTTCTAACTGACAACTTGTTGGTGTGAAAACTCCAACTGATAATTCACAATCTACTTGAACCGTAGTGGTTGTAGTTGTTGTAAATAATGGAGGTGATGTTGTTGTAGTTGTAGTGGTAATTATTACTGGAGGTTCAACTTCTCCAGCTATAACTTCAAAGTTAGGAATACCATCATCAAAGTCACAACATCCATTCTTACCTGAATAGAAAAATGCATTATCTGATATATAAAAGTTTGGAAGGTATGAGTGAAAAGATACCCAGCTTTGTATATTAAAATCATAAGATATAGTCCATGACTTATTACAGAAATATTTCTCATCTTTTAAAGATATAATTCTTTCTAAACCTGCAGAATCTGTAATATAAAATGAATCATCAACTTCATCATATTGTATGTCTTTTGATAATGGAGCATAGTCAAGTTTAGTTATAATTATTCTTTCAAACCTACTATCATATACACCATGTAACCCAATACCATTAAAATTATTATCTATTTCTACATTAGGGAAAGTTCTTAATATATGAAATGGAAGCTCATCTTTCATGAACTTGTTCACTCCAGAATTAAATGCAGTTAAGTCAATCGCTTTTCCTGCAATCAAAAATACTTGACCTCTCTTAGCATCAATTGTAACTTGACCTTGAGGTATCTTTAACATAAATTTATGTTGTGCACCTACATAACCAAGATCTGTTTCAGCAAAATCAATTGGTGGAGCTGAACTAAATAAATTAGGATTACCAATATAAGCAGCTTGAGGATTACTAGTGTCAATAGTTAGTAAATTATTATACAATAATGACTTGTTCTCAAACCTTGCAAGTATTGCTTTATTCTGAATACCGTCTAATGATGTTAAATCTCCATAATTCTGAGGGAAATCGTAGAAAGATAAAGCTCTGTAAACCAACCAATTGTTAACTCTATTATCAGCATTAGCTGTAGTTGGGTCAGAATATATTGCTCTAAACGGAAAATTAGTAAAACAAAAATCCTCTTTCCAATCAGGTGGAAGATGTGTAAAAACATTCTCTTTATTTTGCTTAGAGAAAGTTACATTATAGTAATATGTATTGTCTTGTGCAATTGGTACATTGCTTTCTTGTACCCAATCATCAGGAATACCACTACTTACATGTGGCCAGAAGTCTCCTTCTTTATTATTAAATGCTTGTCGCAAGTCTGTATTGTATGTACTTTCACAATAGAAGTTAGGTACACCATACGCAAACATGTAAATATATCCATCATAAAATGTTCTAGCAGAGCCTTCTCCTGGAGCTATTGCAGATGGATCGTTAGGACAATCAAAGTTATGGGCTTTGTATGATATAATGTTTCTCATTGGTACATCATCACCATCCTCTGTCACAATATAGTCTTCTAAAATAGATCTTGCAGAGTGCCAGTACTTTGGGTAAGCAATGTTACCTATCTCATCGTAAAATATATCACTATCATCAGGAGCATTTACCCTATTATCAATAAAGAAAGGGAGTTTAGTTTTATATGTAAATCTAGAAATAAATACATCTCCTCCGAAAACAATAGCTGTGTCAGAATTCCCAACTAATGATTGATATCCTGTATCAATAGTTTCATAAGAATAAATCTGACCATATTGATTAACTATGATGTTTTTCATAGAAGCATAATATGATACTACAGATAAGTCTTGTTCTTTACTAAATGCACCACATAAAGAATTTTCACTAATTGTAAATCTAGATCTATCAGTAATATTAGGACTTATTCCAGATGGATTAATACTAGGTGTATCACTTGGAAAAGGAATAGGTGTAACTTCAGAATCATCTTCTCTCTTTTCTTTTGTTTTAATAAATACAGAACTTTCTCTGTTCCAATTATTAACATCTAATTCATCACTCCTTAAAGATTGTACACCAGGGATTAAATATCTAGTAAAATCAATATCTCTTTGTTTTATTCCATTGTTTACATTATTTTCAATGTCAAGAGAATAATCATAATTAGCTCTAGAGTTAAATGACATTCCATAGTTCTTTCTAGTAATGCCATTTACATATATTGTTAAATAAGATTGATATACAGTAAACATTACACCTGCATTAAAATCATCCGTAATACCTGCAACTTCTTCTGAACTATTCAAAGCATCTATCTGTGCTTCTTTAGATAAAAGTTTATACTTAGCATTATCTTTAACTTCTACAAAGTGACCTTTACCTCCACCAAACATAACACTTTCAAGCTTCAATACACTTCCTAAGAAAGGTTGTCCAAAAGATGTTTCTGGTGAATTAAATATTTGTCTATAAGAATCTTTTTCCTGTAAAGCTGGTTGAGGTTCTGGTTTAGTGCAGTCAATTTTAGATCTTCTACCTCCTTCAGACAAAGGTAAAATAACTCCTATTTCTTGTTCTGTAGAATTTGTTAAAAACTTAGTAAGTTCACAAGCACAAAGACCTGATCCTGAACAATCATCTGATATAGAACTTCCAACCTTAACTCTAACGTATGTAGAATCACACCTTCCAAGTGGAATAGGACAATTATTATTTGTTAGCCATTCCCTCTTGCTTTCATCAAGTGTATTATCATCAGTAAAAGGATCAGTCCAAAATATTGCAAAACCTTTACCTCCAGCACAAGATGAAGCATAATAAACATCATAATTTGCTGGCCCAATCAAACATACACCTTTAAGTGTTGTAGGTTTTTCCAATGCACAAAACTCAATAGTTTCACCTAATTCAATATTTTTTTCTAATACTTTATTTGTATTAACATCATAATATTGAATTATAGCATATCCTAAGTCATCATTTATTTGCTCACAGGTTACTAACCAAACTTCTGCTTCAGAAGAATATGCATTGTTAGTGTTATTTAAAAAAGGATCTTTGCGTAAATCATTATACGGATAGTTAGGATAATAGTAATCTTGCTCATCTCTTGTATACTTATTTACATTTCTAAGCATACCTTTTGCAACAATAGATTTGTTTGTACCTCTGTTACCTCTTACTATTTTATATCCAACAATATCATCTTTCTGATCAGATGTTAGTCCTGATGATAATATTAATGCATTAATTTGACTATTGTCTATTCTTATACCTATTGGAAAAACAGCAGTATCCTGCATTTCAGGAATTATTTCTTGAGTAACTACTAAATCTTCATCTTCTTCTACTGTTTCTGAATTCTCACATTCGTTTGGTGTTTCTGTTACTATAGTGTAAGCAAGTGATCCTCCTTGCCTACTTATTGATCCCTCTTGTGCACAAAAATTTGGAGTACTTGAATCTCCTGGTACTATTTCATCCTCTATCAGTTCACCGTTACAATCCCTATATCTATATATTAAATCTTCAACAAGATCATAATTTTCAATACTGTACGTAAGACAGTTTGTTGGTGTAACATTAGTATCATCACTAGTATTTTCTACAACTGGTCCATATTTTATTTCTCCGTTTTCAATAATAGGACTTACTGCTATATCTGGAAACTTGTGATGTCTAATCTTTTCTCCTGCTAAATCTCCCCATACATCATCATTACAAGGATACTCTTCCGTGGACTCCCAATAAGCTAATTCACCATATTGATATGGTCCTTTGTAGTTTTCATCATTAACGTAATCTGGAGAAAATCCTGTTAAACTTGCTGTATTATAAATCTTCCAATAAGGAGAGTAACCAATGTCTCCAACTTGATAATCTGGTTCACCTATAAAGTCATTGTTTGTAGAAGGTACATCAGGATACCCATCACTATTATTCTTTTCTCTACCAGGAATATGAAACCCATCAGTCTGTTTACCGTTCTTTAGTAAGAACACTATCTCAAACGCATACACTTCATCACGCATGTATCCACGTAAATTTGTGGCATTTAGTTCATCTGAGTAATCTTCATCTGGTGGTATCCTATATGTTTCCCATCCTAAAGTTATATTTGTTGCAATTGATTGATAGTTTATTCTATCGATAGATGTAAGATTGTCCCAAACAATAACATCTTGCACTGCTGTAACATCTTGAGCTATATCATAGTAAGGAAACTTTTCAAATATATCTGATATGGAAAGTTGTATAGCAGTTTTATCTGCTCCTGTATATGTTATTTCTTTAGATGCTTCTTCAATATTATATGTTCCAATAAGCTCTACTGAAGAAACATTGTTTATTGTCTTAATTACAGCCAAGTTAAAATATTGAAACTGTCCTGTTAAATCAAGATTAGATATGCCTACAACAATAGATTTTCCTACATTATAGTTAAAATTTACTGTTGTCTTGAATTCATCAGCAATAGGAGTTGGATTAGTTATAGAATAATATGAAGTGAGTTCATTACCTCCAGAATCAGAATACTGTATTGCAAACTGATAAGTACCAGCAACTAAATCACCAATGTTCAGTACATCTACAATATCTAAATTAGGAATAGAGAAGTTTGGTTGAATTTTAAGTTGATTACAATCTAACTCATCTCCATATACAGGATCACAACTAGGTGTACCTGCTACAAGTTTGTAAGGAATATTCTCAATGTCTAAATATCTTCTTGGATTTTTACCATCTGTCCAATATATTTCTGTAGTACAGTTAGTTATTCTATGAACTATTTTAGGAATAGGATGTTTTATATCAAAATTTAAACAAGAGGAATTAACTAATGTTTGATATTGACAATCATTGTTATCCATAAACCCTATCTCACTACCTTCTACTTTAGGGTTTACTAAGAAGAATATATGTTTTCTTTTTTCAGGTATGTAATACTCTCCAATAAGTTTATATCCTGTTGGAAATGTAAGACACAATTCATTACCTAACTCATTCTGATAGCTTACAGAATTGTCATCAAAGTTTTCAACAGCAGCATTTAAAGCATAAGTTACTTTACCTGGGCCAACTTGACTAACTGAACTATCTAAGTTTAAGCCTGCTTGAGCACTTCCTGGATTAAGTCTTATATTTCCTTGATCTTTTGATTTTTCTTCAGCCATAGTTCTTAATTATTACGTCTTCTACCATATCTGTAAGTACGGTTAGGAAGTTCATACTTATTGAACCTATTTAAGTCTTTTTTAATTCTTCGTTGTTTTTCCCAAGACGTTTGCTTCTTTGACTCAGTAAAAGCTATAATCCAAGCCTCATCACTAAGTTGCTTATAATAAGCTAACTTTGATTGTAACTGATTAAACGTTTCATCATTAGTTTGATTAGTGAGAGTTTCAAATACTTTATATTTAATAAATGCCTCAACATATTCTGCAATTCTATAATTGTCTGGTATCATTTGATTACCAGTATCGTCATAATCTGTAGAATAAAACAGTAAATGGATTACAGCATGTCTAAAGTTCGTTACAAATTTATTGTCTCTAATATCAAAGCTATCATAGCTTGATGATCCAGGAGTAAACTCACGCACAGGTGGTGCAAAATTATTCCAATCACTTCTGTAATTAACATCACATTGACTTCTTGCAGAAATGTTTCCTGGCCTAAGTAGATAATCATATCTATATGATCTAGCAATTTCATTGTTTGTTTTATATACAGCTTGAACTAATTCAGGCATACATGTACCATCACATGCTGGATGTTGACATTTAGGATTGTTACAAGGAGTTCCACCTATTGTTAGTGGAGATATTTGTATAGTTGTTGCATTTGCAGCCTGAGAATAAAAAGATGTTGCTGAAGGATAAGGATTTCCTGGAACCTCTGCACACATCCATGCTTCCCTCACTGCATGAAAATTATCAGGAAGCCTTGATTGAAAATCTTCTACAAACAAAACCTGTTCATCTATTTTGTAACTTGTTTTACCTAACTTATTTAAACATTTGTTTAAGTATGTTGGAAATAATAAATCATCTACTGCTCCTGTATCAAAGTAAGACTTTAATTCTTCCTTTACTGTAGCATAGATGGGCTCTGGTGAAACAAAATTATATTTATGATAGTATGACATTTCTAAAATCTTTTAGTCCATTCGTTATATATGTGTTGGTATTTTTTATCAGCATTTACGTAGTGTGATAATAATCTAGATGTTACTCTTGTCGGTTTAAAAAACCAACACTCTGAGTGCCTAAACCTTGCACTACTATTAAACCACATCCATCCAAAAAAGTAACCTTCTGTATGATAGTTAAAGTTATAAATGTGTTTACCTTTTTCTTTAGTTTTTTTCCAATCAATAGGTAAGTTGACAAATTCCTTCTCACCATTAGATTTTATTCTCTTTCTTTTCTTCTTGTTTATTGAAAACTCTCCAAAACCAAAAGGTAATTTCTCTCTGTTTCCTGTTTCTAATATGTGATGTTTGAATTCAAAATTAAACTCATATATTATATTCTTCCACTCATTAAAGTTTAAATTTACAAGTGGATTCTTTTTACAAAAATCTTTGTAGTTATCTTTACTTGCACTTCTCCAATCTACAGGAACTCTTGGCATTTAATTTAGTTTGTTGGTTGAGCATTTGGTGCTTGACCATCAATGCCCTCGTTACTCATATCTGATTTTATATTAAAATATGTACTTAGGAGCTTTGTAGATGTCATAGCTAAAGTTTGTTGCTCTAGATATCCAGGAACAAAAGACTCTTTATCTAATGGGTTCATACAATAGTCATCTAAAGTATAACTTGTACCACATTCACAATCTGGATACATTATCTGTTTAGTTACATCTTCTTCAAATAGTGCTACAAATCTTACAGCTTGAAGTAAAGGATTACTTACATATAAATATCCATTAGATATCCAAAAATAACTTTCTTTTTTAATTATAGGAAGTTTTAATAAGTTTAAATATCTATTTACAGTGATTTCTTTTATTTTAGTACCATTCCCTCCCATTGCATTTATTGAATATACACCTTGGATAACATACTGATAATTACCTTCAGATATTCTTGGGAGTTTATGTTTTGATCTGGCCACAGTGCAAGGGTCAACATAGTCACAACATTCAGATATGGGAACTTCTATCATTTCTAAACAAGGAATTGTGGTAAATAGTGTATCACTGGCCCACAGTCTTCTCAAGTTAGTTTCTCTTTTAATCAAAGTTAATGCATTAAGTTTAACCTCAGAAGCAATTGCTCTGTCAGTTATAAGTGCGTCAGTAGATAAGATCTTGTGTGTTGATCTTACATCTGAAACTAATTTCCTAAGAGTTGACATAATTATATTCTTTTTTCAAATTCACATTCCTTACCTTTTTCTTTATTGTACCCTAGAAGAAGTGCAGCTCTTATGGAATGTACATAACCGCTATCTCTATGCCATTTATCAGAATCCGATAAACTAGGCATCTGTTGTATTCTACAACCTTTTACTTCTTTTGCCATATAGTGATGTTTATCACCTGTATGAACTTCTTGATACTTAGAGTCTCCAAACATTTTTCCGTATACAGGATGTGTTGCAAATAACAACGGTAAAGACTCTATTTTACAATTACCATGATGATATCCAATAAATGTATTTCCTAAAGTTAATGCTTTTATTGGTGTACTGTCTCTTAAAAACTCTACATCTTTATCATTTTTAAAATAAACCTCTAAAGCGTGAGCTAAATAAAATGATTTAGTTTTATCATGATTACCAGGAACAAGAACAACGATAACCTTGTTAGAGTATGTTCTCTGAACATTAATAGAATCTATAAGTATGGAAAATCCTAACTCATACTCAGAGTCATATTCCATTATAACATCTTGAGGTGTACCGTTTGTAGTTTGATTCTGATAGTTGTCTGTATGAAAGAAATCATTAGAGATTGGAAATGTAATTACATCAATATTATAAATTCTTGAAGTTTTAATTATCAGATCCTCTGTCATTTCAATAAATACTCTAGCTCTCTTCTCTATATCATTATTTCCTTCAACATACCTTTTTGCTAAGTGATAATCAGAAATAGATAACTCAACATCTATTGTTTCTTTACTAGCATCTAATTTAGTTTTATTTATTTCTACCTTAGAAGGTTTATAGTTTTTTAGAAACTTTGAAAAGTCTTCAGCATTATAGTCATCAGGTCCTTTTCTTTTGGAAAAAATAGAAGATGTAAACTTACCACTAGGTAGCATCTTAGACCAATAGTTAGTAATAATATACTCTTCTAAATTTATTTTATGAAGCTTTGCTAACTCTAAATGATCTTTAGGTTCGTAGTCAGATGTAATTGTACTTTCAATAGTGCCTTTCTCTACATTAACTTTTTTTAAAGTTGTAGGATTTTTTTCTGAGCTTTTATAAAACTCATCATCCTTAGGTTCACTTTTTTTAATTTCTTTTAGTAGTTCAACTACTTCTTCTTCTGTGATGTTTAACTTTTCAGCGTAAAACTTTTTACTTTTTTTCCACCTAAGTAAATTTTTTAATTTATTTAGTAGACTTGGGTCGTTAGTCATTTTTTTAATAGTTAAAATATGGTAAAGATATAAAATTTATTTTGCATATATCGAAAAAATTCACTACAGGCAATCATCTTTATAATCAGTTTAGTTATAAATAAAAACTCCCGAGGACCTTTTGCCCTCAGGAGAAAACCTTGTAAAACCAACAAAACAAGGTTTTTTAATTAGTTTATTAAGTAGCCTTTGCTTGAGTAACTATCCAATTAGATCCATCAGACCAAACTGTAACACCGTTATACGATTTGTTTAATGTATAGAATCCAGGATTTGGGCTTCCATCTATACTTTCACCTACTGGTGCTAATACGTGTACTTTGTCATTAGCGTTTAATGTCCCATCAGATATTATTTGTATAGATCTATAAGGTATATCTGCAGCTGAAGGTAATGTTAAATTATATGTACCTGATCCTCCTGTCCAACTTAAATAAATAATATTTTTATTATCAGAATAAGATGAAGAACCTCCTGGTGAAGCAACTAGAAAATAGGGAGTAGGATTATTAATTTGATCTGTTTCAACAAATACTCCGTCTGCTGTAACACCTATTCCATATACTGGAACTCCATCTAACACATTCCCACTTCCGTAATCTAAAACTTTAATTCTTCCTTTTCCATAAAGAGAAAATATCTTTTGAGGATTTGCAGCTAAATGAGCTCCTTGAATATTTGGATTAGCTCTAAATGCTGCGTAAAATGAATCAACATCTGTAGTAGGATTAATGTTATCAAAGTTTATTCGATTTGTTACATAACTTCCATGCAGTTCATGCGTAACTGTACTTTCAGGAGGTGTACCAGATGTTGAGTCAAAATTACGATTATGTATCATAGTTGATTTAATTCTTTCACTAAAAGTCCATAATGTAGGAGCCTGAGTACCTGCAACTCCACTACCAATTACAACTTCTCCATTATTTGTATTAGCTGAATTTATATATACTTCATTATTTCCAACTAACCAAAGTCCATTAAATGTTCCACTATTTTTAACAGCTTGAGCTTCACCACCTTGTACAAAAAAACCTTTAGCTCCTACAGCTCCACTATGAAATATAAAAGCTTGAGTATTAGATCTTGAAACATCACCAAGACTACTTCCACTATAATTACTTATTCTCCATGTCTCATTTTCATTAATAATATAAGTAGCAAGTTCTTCTGCTGTCATTTTTTTAGATGTATCTTCTGAGATATCTACTATGTAGTAAAGATCATCACTTGCTATTTCTACTGCAGTGATTGGATCAAGTTCTGGTAATTTATCGCCTATTGCCATTATTTTTGTACTATTATATAATTATTATTTTGTTGCTCTATTGGGTCTCCTGTTTGTAAAAGTAACCATGGAAATTGAGTTGTGGTAGTTGTAGTTGTTAAACATGTAATTTCGCCACTTTCGATGTTGCAATTTGTAACATCTAATATCTCTGTATAACATCCATTAATAGGTGCATATATTTTATTTCCTATTACCAATGCATAATATGCTACATATGGAGAAAAATCAATTACATCAAATGCATAAAATATCGAACCATCTAAGTTTAATATTATATTATAATAAGATGGCGTACCATTATATTCTGTAAAATCTCCTTGTACAAATATCTTATCATTCCAAATTATCCATCCCTCTTGAGTAACACTATTAAAACCTGTGCCAAAATTAGCAGAAGTATCTATTGAACCATCTTCATTAATCTTTACAATATAACCAACAGAAACGTTGTTATAACTAGTAAGACATCCTGTTACGTAAAAAGAAGTTTCGTTTGCGTATCTAATAAAATAATTAGGAGAAATTGGGCCTGACTGACCAGTTGTTGGAAGTATCCCTGTCCCTGCATTAAACGAAGAATCTATCGAACCTGTAGATGTAAGCTTAGTTATTCCTAGAGAGACAGGTGTTCCATTAAATGTATTCCAATACCCTAAACAAAAAATTGAGTTGTCAGGGTTTATTAAAACGTCAGTTCCTGTATTGCCTCCACCTGAAAAACCTGAACCAATCGCAAAACTAGGGTCTATTGTTCCATTAGATAGCAACCTAGCAATACGACTAGATGGTGTGCCATTATAACTATCAAACAATCCTGTTACAACTATTGACCCATTAGAATCTACTTTACATCCTTGAGTAAAATTAAATGTCGCACCTGCAAACCCTGAACCGTAAACAAATGAAGTATCAACTGTAAAATCAGAATTTAATCTAATTATTTTACTAGCAGCAGTTCCATTATAGTCTGTAAATGAACCTGTAAATATTAATTTACCATCAGGTTGCTCAACCATAGATTCTCCAGTATAATAGACACCAGTAAAACCTGTACCTATATTTATACTCTGATCAATAGTTAAATCATCATTTATACTTATAAATGAGTTACGTGTCCATGATGTAATGCCATCAGTGTATTGATCAAAGTTACCATAGAAATATGTTTTATTAGGTTTAAATATATAATCTAAAAAATACATATAGAATAAATCAGCACTAAGGCTGTAACATAGATTTGATACATCAATATCAATTTCTACAGGACATTCTTGAGTTGTAGATACACATCTAATTATTGTAGTACCAGCAGGTATTTGATCACTGGGAAACCCGTCCAACAAAGACTGTCTAGAAACATTGGTTTCAAATGCTGATAAATAGTTGTCTACATCTGAGTATAGCAAAAAGTTATCAGCATTGATGCCTATGTTTAATATTTGGATTATTCCTGTCATATATTATTGTAAATCACAAGATAAATTATCATCACTACATTGACTTATTTCTTGAACACTATTTCCACTTACAATTCTAAACATTCTAAGTAAACCTGCTGAAGCTGCTGCACTAGTTGTAGTATTAGTATTTGCATAAGCATACCATCCTGCTGTTAGTGTTGCACCTTGTATTATATCTCCAGGTGCTAATGTCCAGAAAGTATGACCAGTATTAGTAGTTTTCAAAGTAGGTATTGAGTAATTATTTTGACAGAAATCAGGACATAAACTTTGTACACCACTAATGTACAAGGAAGGAGTTACTCCACATTCAAGTATATTAGTAATTTCACCTGAAGCATTACCTTGTAAAATTACTCCATTAAAGCTTATTTTGTAATATTGCCCAGGAGTAAATGGGTATGGGTTTGTTCTAGCAGAATCAGTATAAACTACATTACCTACAGTAACAGTATTGTCTTCAACGTAAACTGTTGAAAAGTAAGAATCACTACAAGCATCTAATTCACTAGCATTACTTCCAGTTAAGTCATATCCAATTGGTGCTTTAGTCGTACTTGTTGTGGTTGTTGTTGGAGGTGCAGTGGTTGTTGTTGTAGTTGTACTAGTGCTACTAGTTGTGGTAGTAGTGGTTGGTGGTACAGTAGTAGTAGTTGTAGTTGTACTACTTGTACTTGTTGTTGTACTTGTAGATGATGTAGTAGTTGTTGATGTACTAGAACTAGTAGTAGTAGTTGTTGTTGGTTGACATAGATTTTCTAAATCAATAAATGTATCACATGATCCAGTAGACTTAACTCTAATGTAAGTTGCACCATCAGGTGGTGTTGTTGTATATCCTGGACTTAAAAACTCAGAAGCATTTATCCCTGTCTCAAAAGGTGTTGTATATCCATCTACATTTGAATATAAATCAAAAGGACCTACTTGAGACCCTGCTGGTATAACTAATGATATTATTATTTCTGGCTGCATATTCTTATTATTTTATGTCAAGTTTATATCTATGTAATTAACGCAATCTCCAAGAGCTTGAACTCTTACAGATGTAGAATTGTCAGGAATTGTAAATTCAGTACCTTGTATCAGAAAAGCAACAGGAATATTTGAACTTACAGGAGTTGTAAAGCCATCACTGTCTGAATAAATATCAAGAGTTGATATATCAGTACCTGCTGATGTTAATGTTATTTCTACTGTCATTTTTTACAAAAAAAAGATTTAAAATACTTTAACCAACTTCCATCATGGTGTTTATCTATTACATTTACTTTTAACATTGACCCATAATATATCAATGTAGTAAGTGCTACTAATGTAGCTAATATTTCGTTTCCTGCTAGTAACATAAGAGAAATTAATCCTATTTCAATTTTATAATACATTTTTTTATTTCTTTTTATTTAAAAGGGAACTTTGAATGATTTTTGCAAAAGCAATAATTTCACCCCAAAGAAAAATAATCCCTAATCCAGTAAATACTGTATTGTTTATGTTCCAATTAAATCTTTCATCTGAAATTAATAAAGATGAAAGACCTGGAGCATAAAGTCCAATCAATAAACAAACATGTCCTAAAACTATAGCTAATCCTTTTTTATATTTTTCTATAAATGGTGACATGTTATTATTATTTTATTTTGTACAATTACAAGTTGATGGAGGATTTTCACTTTTAACATACATAGTTTGACATCCGCATGGCCAATTTAAAACTACATTATCACATTCAGGATTGACAGGTAAAAAAGCATCTTTGTAATTATTGCAATTCATATTACTAAGGTATATAAATTATATAATACACTCCTATTCCTGGTTGATAATTTTGATGTCCTTGATTACCACCTGTTGGATCAATAGTAACACTAATTCCTGTAACTGCAGATTCTGTATTATCTACTTTATAAGTTGTAATGTTAGAATTATTAGAGAACGCATCTCCTGTTACTTGCCCATCACCTACATCTTGCTTACTAGCTACCTCTCCACCTAAATTATGACTGTGTTCTGGATCAGTTAATGTATTAGTATGTGTATGACTAGGTATTTGTCCTTCAGTTAACACAACACTATTATCTCCTATTGTAGAACCTAATGTATAAGCTGGATTACCTGAAAGAGCAGGGTCCACTTTTGAATTCAGTGTTCCTCCACCCATTCCTGATGTTGCTCCAATTAATGCTCTACCTCTTAGATCGAGTGTTCCATTATTACCATTACATAAATAAATTTTACTCCAATCACCTATACCTGCTCCAGAAGCATCGAAGTTACCCAAAGGGCCTCCATAAGCTGTTATTGAATAAGGAGCCATTCTGTTACTTATTAAATTTGCAGAAGGATCTGTTGCTAAATAGTTTGCTATATAAGTATTTATATCAGCTATTTTTACATAAGTTGCATCTACAAGATTAATAAATGAATCTAGTTCTGAATCAACAGCACACAATTTAGTTATTACAGCCTGTAATACATCGTGTGTATTTGTGTTATCTGAAACAGTTAAACATCCTAATGTATACTCTGTGTTTGGGTTTTCATTTTCAAGAGTTGTTATTTTTTCATCTACTTCACACAATCCTTTAATTAATCCAGTTAAGTAATCATTTAATGTAAATGGACCAACTGCTGGTAAATTTGATTGTATAATATCACAAAGAACACTAGGAGAAACATCAGGTAAAATACCTGTTCCATCTAATGTGCTAATTAAGTATTGAGTTATTTTTTGCTCAACACTAAGTAATGTGTCTCCGTTAGATATTCCTAACTCAGAAATATCCTCACCTGTATATCTAACACATTTATCTGATGTAACTTCTGTACATCCATTAAAACAATTTGAACAAGACATATTTTTATTTTATTTTTTAATTATTATTATTATGGTTTCCTTATAGGTAATCCAGTAACTGTTGTCATATTTAGAGCTATAAAAAGCAATCAGAACATCCTTCACTTTGAGGAGTAACCGATTGTAATATTCCTAGTGCTGGAGCAACATTAAAACCAGAAATTACATAACATAATGTTATTCCAGTAGCTATATCTTCAACTCTTGCAAAATCTCCTAAAGCATAATTACCAGTTACTAAATCAGTTTCAAATCTAGTTGTATTAACTTTTTGTGGAGGAGGAGGAGCTTCACAAGTACTCTCTACTATTTGTATAGCAGTGTAAAACTGAATAAATACAGTTGTACTTGTTGTTGTTGTTGTTGGTGGAACACATTCTATTTCCCCACTTGTAATACTACAGTTTATTGTTGTAGTACTAGAAGTTGTTGTTATACATACTGGATTTACTTTTGGACATCTTGGTGAACATCCTGCAGTTAATCTTATAACTTTACCTGCAATATCTTCTATAGAAAACTTTTCTAAATAACTATCACTAAGTTCTTCTATTTCTTCTTTGTAAATTTTAACACCTCGTATATTTGATCCAAGAACTTTGTTTGGAGTGTTTTGATTTCCATCAGGCCAAGATATTCCCCATGCATAAAATTCAGGATTTGATATTTCACTTGGTTGTGTAGAACTCCAATAAAAGTAACCAATAAAAGGTTCAAATCCTGGAATAGCTTCTAAAGTTGACCTATTGATAAATATCTCATAAAGCTCATCCTTACTTGGCAAGTTCCAATCTGAACCATAAAATGATCGTGTTACACTTGCTGCATAGTTAGCTTCACCATATGTAGCTATTATAGCATCTGTATTAGCTTTTCCATCTCCTATTTCTTTTCCTACTGCACCTGATATATAATCATAATCGCCAGACATAGACCAACCGACATAACCAGTATATTCATTTAAAGTTACTACTAAATATTCATTATTAGGTAAAACTTTAACTACAGCACCTCCACCTAATAAGTCACCAACTTTATATGTTTTTGTATAAACTGTTAAGTTGGCCTTTTTCTTTATTAGAATTTCTCTATATTTTAATAGTTGAGTAAGCTCATATGCAGGTACACACTTGTTTAACATGAATACAACATTGTTGTACATGTTATAACTAAGCTCGGTTAGCTTGCAATTTATTCTTTTAAGTAGGTCATCTATGTCCCCACAGTTTTTACAATTAGTAAACTTACTTTCTAACATACTATATTTTATTTTTAGAACCTTTACAGTAAGAGCATAAGCCATTTGTTAACTGGCACCCACATCCTACTTTTGTCCCACAATTTGCACACTGAGCCATTATTTAAAATTTACTAAATAGTTAGTTCCTGAACAACCGCATCCACATTTATCAAGATGATTTAACATTTTATCTGCTTGAGTATATAAACGCATTGCTTCTTTATCTGCACAATTGTTAGCAGCAGCTATAGCACCTTGTATGAAAAAATTAATAGTATTGAGGTTTACACTAGTTTGCTTTGCTATCTCTCCATCACATTGCATAAGATCTAGTTTTAAAAAAGCATTATTAAACTTTTCTTCTAGTTGTGCAGTTCTTAATATTTTTTTGTCTATTGTTATACTTGTTGGAGGTAGTAACTCATCTACTTCTATTGTATACTCTAAACAATATATACCATCAGGTATATCTTGTCTACACCCTTCTTCAGTTATACCTAAGTCATCAGAACCAAAAACATTTGTCTCATTTACTACAAAAGGTAAAACCACTGGTTCAAAACCTGGTGGTGTAATTGTAATAGTTGGATTAAATGCTACAGGTGGACTACTAGGATAATATGAAGCATCCGTAACAATAAGATATAATGTATTATTGTTACATCCTGTTACTAAATCTAAATTATATTCTAACATACACTTTTATGATTTATTTTTTAAATAAAAATGCCAGAGGATTGCGAGAATCCTTCTCACCCTCTGGCACATATTATATCTACTTATCAACCTTCTTATGGAAGTTGAGTAGTAGTTGTTGTTGTAGTTGGGCAAACAGCACCATACTCAATACCATCAAAATCACCTACAAGAGCTTCAATCAAACCCTCAGAAAGAGTCCCTTGAGGAACTGCAATGATTACTGTTTGATCTTGCATTATGTAGTCTCCCCACTGATAAGCTGACTTATCAATTTCGTTGAACTTAATAGTAATCGTGTCATAAATAACACCATCCGTTACATGAGATTCAAAGTTTTGGTTGAAACCATTCATTCTTAGTAAAGACTTTAAGTAACCAGCTTGGTAACTGTAATAGTTCTTTTCTAATTGTTTCATTTCATCAGAAGTACCTCTTGGATAAGAAGACTCTTGAACCGTTTGAGTATCAGCAACAGGATCACAATTGTCTGCTACAATAAAGTCTGCAGTAGTTGCAGGTCCTGAATAAACAAATGCATGAAAACGCATTTTGTCAAATTCATGTGGATCAGCTGCTACATCACATGGTTGACCATATTTTGTTAATGGTTTACCTGTAATTACTAATTTTGCACTAGCATCATCTCCTACTCTTGCAAAAGTGTAGAAAGAATTAAAGCTAATGTTGTCTGGGTTATTGCCAGGAGCTTGTTGCTCTAACTTTACAATAAATTGATCAATTAATGCTGGTACATCAACGTCTAGACATGGATCACCTCCACAGTCACAACATGGTGCATTTACAGTTACTGAACGTGTAAATCCATTGAAGTAAAGAGTATCAATGTAAGAAGAGTGAGCACGTAATGTTAAAGTTACAACTTCACCACACTGCACAGTCCAATTGTCTACTTCTGTAATTTGGTTAAGTGCTGTTGCACAACCTTTCACAGAGTAAAGTTCAGTTATGTTTGCAGGTTGATAAAAAGTGTTACTGTTCTTGTAAGCAATCTTACCAGATCTTTTTGATCCTTGAAGATAAGTGTTCTCTCTACCTTGAGCAACGTAAAAATACTGAGAGTCATCTATGTCATCGTTAATTGGATTAACTGCGTCATAAGTGTCAGTGTAAAATCCCACTTGACCTGGTGTAAGGTCTTGGGTTGAACCAGAGCTAGGGAAATCTGTCTGCCCTACTGGGACTACAAATAATGTAGTCAATGAAAAATCCGCCATTTTTATATATTTAAGGGGTTATTAATTACTCGTTTGTTTGTATCCTGAATTGTGCACTTTGTACTGCAGCACTGTTTTCAGTATACATTGCTAGATTTTGAACTGTTAAATCTAAAAGTTCATCTTCTAAATATTCGTTTAGTTCACAATCTACATTTGTTGAAGGTGTACCATCAAATTGGATATATCCTTCTTTATTAATGTATATAGGATATCTCATATACATTACATTAAGGGTTTTAGGTATAAACGTACCATCTGTATAGATACTTATTACATTTGAGCTAAGAGAGTTTATAGTCTCTTGATACTCAAAACTTGGCTTGTAATGGTCATTATTTAATAATAATGCTAAATCTCCGTGTTTACTGAGATCTTTATTAATCCAAATCTTACGATCTTTACATTTACCTTTGTCTGCTATAACATAACTATCTACATAAAACATGTATTTAGGTTTTAATACTGTTATGTTAGCATCCCATTTATTTATTTCTGTATTAGCTTCTTTTAAAACTAGTGGTTGATTCTCATAATCTATAACTAGATTTTGTAAATCTTCATATCTCTTCTTAAAAGAATCCATTCCCAATCTGTTTGGGATTGCAAAACCATCAACTTTTTGTTTTATCAACTTGATCTGAGCCTCATTCAAAGCTAAGATTTTATCTTCTAGTTGAATTTTTTGATGCTCATTGGTTGATAGTTTATTTAGTCTTTGATCTATTTTATATAGTAAACTATCTACAGATATCATATCTAATGTTTTTAATAAAACTAGATACTACACTGCAGCTAGTTTTTTAGATTTAAGTTTTCCTTCTAACACTAATAACTCATCTTGGTTATCTTCGTTAATTAAAAACTTTACTAATTCTTCTTCATCTTTTGCTATTTCATATTCTCCTTCATAAACTAAACCACTTGGTTTAACTCTGTAAATTGAATGTTGAATAGCTTGTTTAACTAAATCTTTAATATGGAGTAAATCATCTTTCATGTTAGAAAATCTGTTAAATACTTCTACAGGATTTAATCCTTTAAAACTTCCAGATTTAACTTCAGATTGCTTTAACATACTATCTACTTGATTATAAACAGTTTCCTCTTTTGTTTCATTAGTGATAGGAAGACCTAAAAGTCTTGCAACTTTTCTCTTCTTTTCTATACTCATTGAATCAAAACTAATAATAGCTTTATTAATTAGTTGTTTTTTCTTGTAAATAATTGCTGTTTCAATTTCATCATCTACAACATAGTATTGTGTATCAGCAGGAAATTCACCTCGTTCCCAAGCTTGGTAACTAGAAGCAATAGTTGGATGCACTCTTAACCAAGCAAAAGATAATTCTTGAAAGGTTTGATTTAGATCATATAAATTATCACCATCTAATAACTTAACAGGTTTAACATGTAAGTCATCGTTTGTACCAGTAGATTTTCCATAGTTCCAGAAAGGTGCTCTTGGTCCTAAATCAATATCTCCCAATGATGCTTGTAACTTTTCTAGTAGAGCTGTAACTCTTTCTACTTCAAGTTCTCTTTCTGTTGGATCTTGAATACGTTTGATGTAAGAAGCATTAGGATCTAATCCTGTTCTATACTTTCCATCAAGTTCTTTGTAAGGATACTTAAAAACTCCTGTTCCAGGAATTCTACTCATTCCTTTAGAAGCTAATCCGCTATCCATAGTTTGTAACTGAGAACTATTATACTCTCTCTTAATCGTAGAGATTTTTCCTATTTTACCCATAATGTAGTTTAATTAATAATTGGTTTTCTTTGTTGAGTACTCTGATTAAACAGGCAGGATCTAAGTCCAGTACTCTAATGTGAGAAGATTGTCCCCTCTGAGGAGGGACAAGGGGTGTGAGTGAGGGGACACTTCTCTATAAATGACCTATTTTGGTGCGCTGTTCAAATGGGTAGCGTAATAGGTTCTGTTATTGTTATTAGAATTGTGGAATCTCTTCGATTAACACAGTTCTAGATAAATCCTCAATAAATACATCACAACGATCTTTCATCCAGATTTCGTACCCTGGGAATTTATTAGCAGAGCTCATACCTTGAGACTTAGCAAATCCTAAGTGGTGACGAGTTCCATCAATATAACCCCAAGTCATAGAAGGTGCACCCTTCATACGTACTTCACGGATATTGTTAATCATTGATCCATCAGATTCAGGTGATACATCAAATACCATAAATACAGGAGTAGACTTTTTGTTTTGTCCAAATTCCAAGTTAGTTTGTGGTAAATCTAACTCTTTTAAGTGAACAAGTTCTACACGTCCAGTCTCACGAGTTACCATTGCATCAAATGCAAAGTTGTAAGTGATTGACTGTCCTTCTCCTTGTAAGTATCTGTTTCCAGAATCTGCCATGAAAGTTAATCCAGAGTTTAATGCATCATCTTTTAAAGCTTGTTGGAATACATCGAATCCAGCTTCATTAGTATACATTTTAACTCGTCTATCTTTAACATCCACTCGTCTGTAGAATAAATCTCCAAATACTGAACGTATTAAGTTAGCAGAAAACTCTCCACGGTTATACTGTACTAAGTTACCGTTATTTCTCATTCTGTGGTATACACCAGCAGAAGTTCTTTTTAATTCTTGTCTAGACCCATTTGTCTTAACTGTTCCAGGCTTAGCCCAAATCATACGCTTAACTTTAAGCTCGATCATAGACTTACGCATCCAGAACTCAACGAAAGGTTCCCATTTAACATCATTACGAGTTAATGGTAACTGATTACGTCTCTGTGGAGCATATACTAAAATGTCTAAAGGTTTACCTGAAGTATCTCTTAGCATTTTATCATCTGCCCATTCTGTGATTTTGTGCTCATAACCGTATCCAGAACCTAATGATTCGAACATTGTTATTTTCTCACCTAATCTAGGAAGACCTAATAAATCTTGATCAAATTCTCCAATTGCAGCATCAATCAATTCTAATTCAATACCTGCTTGTAGGAATGTAGAAGAAATGAAATCTACAGTTGGGTTATCACTTACTAATGTAACTGTGTATAACCATCCTGCATTCCAAGGCTGTGGATCTTTTATCACATATAGACGTGGTCCATACTGACGTGTTCCTACAGAAATGATAGCATTTTTAGAGAACTCATTTGTATCTATTACAATTTGGAACTCTTGACCATCAATACCTGGCTTAGATAAGTCAGATGTAGATTCAGGAATGTCAATAATTTTTGGGAATTTGTAAGGTACTGCGATATCCCATTTCCAAGAATCACTATTCGTATCAATAAAGTACGGTGTGCTCTTGTTAATCATATCTAAGAAATCATTGCTATACAATGATGATTGAGTATACAGACTGATAATTTTTTTATCATAATCTGCAGGCTCTGTCGAGTGAAAACTTTCCAAGTGATTAGCGTCTGTAAGTTTACCTACAGCACGTTTATCCATGGACGCAACTCTCGCATAAGTAAAACCAGTTAATCCTGGTATAGTTTGAACGTTTGACATGTTATTCGTTTTTTGTTATTAATTACTATTTATAAAAACCATTTTGCTGGTTTAGATCCTTTTTTATTAGACTTCTTACTGTTATCTCTTGTAACTTGTCTAGCAACTTCCCCAAATAATTGATCTGTCCTTTTGGACGCACCTTTTCTTTGTATGGTAGATAGTTTAGGATCTTTTTCTAGAACTTTCATCAAAAGACCTATCTTTACTTTCATTTCATGATTTTCAGGTCTTTTTAAATCTAAAATAGCACGATCGAAATCAGTAAGATTTTCTCCAGCAGGAGTTTTCCATTTATCTACTAATAGGAAATCTTGTAGTTCATTTGCTAAATTAGAATTTAATGGTATTCCATCAAATTCTTTTTCTTTTAGCTTATCTGATAGTATCGTCTGAACATTATTTATATACTGGTTCCTTATCTGAGTTTTCTGCTCTTGAACCTGTTGAGCTTCACTATCTAGTTGTTGAAGCTTTTTAGCTTCCTTTTTTACTAATACTTTATGATGTCTTGTAGATACAGCTTCTAAGTCTCCGTAATCTTGCAATCTTTCAATTTCTTTACTTATGTCTTCTTGTTCAAATCCTTGATCAGCTAAAGCTTGCTTCATTATTGAAACTTGATTTTGCTCTTTAGATAGATCCATTTCTGAGAAATTTACAACATTGTTGTATGCTCCAAAGTATTCTTTTGGATCTACGCCTTTTACAAAAATTGATTCAAATGCATTTTGGTAATCTTCTCCAAATTGACCAATGAAATTTTGAACTATTTCTGTAGCTCCTTTTTTCTTCTCAGCATTAAATCTTTCTAAGAATTCTTCTGGTGTGTTGATTGAAACTTCCTCATCTTCTTCCTTATTAAATACACCTAAGTTAAATAGGTCATTTGAAAGAGCACTAAACTTATTACCTTGATCTTGATCTTCATCTTCTTCTTCTTCATCATCATCATCGTCTTGAGTTTCTACTTTTTTAGTTGTAGTGAGATTAGGATCTATTGTATCAGAAGCATCATCATCATCATCATCAACATCACTTAAGAAATCAGCTATTAATGATTCTCCTGATTGTTTTTCTTCATCAGTTTTACCATCTACACTTTTAGGAGGTGTTATATCTTTTCCTTTTGGTGGATCATCGTTTGTTTCTGCTTTTGGTGGAGTAGTTTCATTTACTATAGGTGTAACGTCATCAGGGTTACCTGTTGAAGTTTCTGGAGCCATTAAATCGTTCAGTAACTGTTGATTACCTGCCCCTGTTTCTGTAGTATTCTGTATACCAAAAGGATTACTTTTGTCAGACATATGTAGTTGTTTTTGTTAAATAATTGGTTTATTTATATAAAATTAGAATAACACTATCTATCTACAAAACATATTTTACTTTTTTGTAAAATATTTATGTATAATATAGCATTAACTTTTTTTGATACTAACTCAGTTAATTATTTTTTTCTTCCTTGTGCATTCATTTTTGCAACAGCTAAATCATTAGCTTGATTGTCTCTAGCTAGTTTAATCTTTTCTCTTTCGATTTGTAATTTCTGTTGAGCTAAGCTGTTTTTAGAGTTTATATCAGCCATTTTACTTTCATAATTCTTTCTAGCTGTAGATTGTTGAATTGCTAATTTCTCTACTTCTAATGAATCTGGACTACCAGAGTTATCTAAATCTTGAGTTGCTGATCCTTCTTTAGACATTGCATTTATCATAGCAATCTCTTTCTTATTTATACGATCAAGTTCATTTTGATAGTTTTCATTAGCTTGTTCACCAGCAGTTAACTGTTGCTGTTGTTGCATCTGAGCTTGAGCAATTTGTTTTTGTTGTTCAAGTTGTTGCTGTTGTTGCTGTTGGGCCACTTGTTGTTGTTGCAATTGTCTATCTCTTAAATCTTTGAAAGTCTTTTTCATTTCTCTTATAGACTTAGTGCTGTAAAGTTCAATTACATCGTATAAACTTCCACCATTTTGTATAATAGCTTGAGATAGTTGTCTAAGCTCATTAAACATTTGTGTATCTTCTGGTCTATTTGTTGGAAATACTTTTAAGTCACGAAGTGATAGTTCATTTCCATTTACTTGTACAAATGCAGACTCTCCTTCTGAAGTTATGTAAGAAAGAGTAGATTGAGGCTTAGAACTTTCAATATACTGTGATGCATCAATAACTGCTTGATATAATTGACCTGTTACATACTCGTGAGCTACAAAAAGAGGCTCTGTTTGAGAGTAACTCTGTTGCATGGCGGTATTTGTACCTGTAGCTGTTTCTGATGCAGCTATGGACCCCATACGTTGTTTAGACATACCTATAAGTTCCCAACATTCTATTTTCATTTGCTGAGCTAATGTATATCTTGATTGTATTTCTTGTGTACGTGTAAGATCTAGTGATGTAAACTGATTAAAGCTACTTGGTGCTTTTAAGTTCTCTGGACTATCATCTACAAACACAACACCACGTTCTCTAGCTTCCATTTCCCACATATCTAATGCATCTTGTGCATCACCGTCCTTAGGAACTGGTATATGTCTAAGTGACATTAGTTGCACCTTACCAACTTCTTTTTCTAACAATTTGTATAGTTGATTCATACAAACATTGTATATGGTTTGGAAAGGTTTCATTAAATCGACTAAAGACTTTGCTTCAGTATTCTTTACTTCATAAGTTGTACCTATAATTGGACAGTAGTCTAGTAATTTATAAGGTTTGACATGATAAATGTCTGGTCCTATTTTAGTTCCTTGATACCATTGATTAACCCATCCCCATTCTAATGATATCTGTGTAGGCATATCTCCTGACTTGTAGTCTTCTGTAACTAAAGTTGATTGCTCATTACCCATTTCATCTTCATAGATAAGTTTACCTATCTTCTTTTTAGATATCCAATAGCTTGTTACCACTACATATTTATAACCAAAAGATGAAACATTACTTGTAAGACCTAAAAAATCACGAAGACCATCATCGTTTTCTTTCATCTCACTTTCTATAATCATTCGTGTCTGTAACACTAATGGGTCATATGTATCATAATTAATAGAATCTATTCCAGGATTAACATCTGGATTACCTAAGTTAGATTCTCTTACATTTATAAGACCATAATCTTGTAATGAACTTCTTAAATGATCTATTTCGTCTTTAGTTAGGTCTGGAAAAGCTTCTATAATTTCTGATATTTCCATAACCTTTACAGTACCAGCAGCATATGCTCCTTGCTTTCTACCTGAAGGATCAGAAGTATATTTTTTATCTGGTGTAGTAAGAAACCAAGTATTTTTTGGATTAGAAACTTCTATGTTAAATCCTGTCTTAGAATTATCTTCATATATATGATAGAACTCTCTAGCAGAAATAAGCAAGTCTCTAAATGCTTCTTCACTTAATTCTTTTAAATGAAAGTCTGCTTTATTGCAAGTGAGTGTATGGTTTGCCCATTTTTCAGCAACGGATGTATAAGAATCTAGTTCTTCTTGAACTTGTTCCATTGTAATCTTCTCAACATCTTCCATTGAGATTTCTTGACCAGACATTGCTGCCTTAACCATTACTTGTTGTTTAACTTGATTGATTACGTAAGCTTTAAGTGTGTCTGTTTTGAATTGTAACTCTTGAGCTTTACTATCATCATCAAAAGCTTTCACTCTATAACCATCAGGTCGTTTACTTATCTCACCAACAAGTTCATTTATTGGTGTTGTAACAATAGAGTAATGTTTTACATATGATGGAAGTGCTAAGTCTTTCTCTAGCATGTCTGTAAAGCTTTTAACTTCAGGTTCATCTATTGCAAAGTCTTCTCGTCTTAAAATACCTTTCATCAAGTCATAGTTCTTTACAAACGTGTCTCTGTTCTTGATATATTCAGCATATGCTCTATTTGAGAAATAGTCCATGGTGTTTTTCACCCAACTATCATCTTTTTTTTGTTTATCAGTTTTAAACTGATCAGGAAAGATATTTAAATAAGCATATCTAATGTTTTCTTCTTTTGTATATCTAATAATGGCCATTATGAGAATATTTTATGTTTTGAGCTGCCAAATACACCTCTAGATTTTGTAAATAATTTGTTCTTTTTGTTCTTATGCATAGCTGTAAGCCTAATATCATCTTCTGCTCCCACTTTACCCATAATTGGATCAAGTTTCATAGCTAATCCTATAGCTAACTCAGCTGCAATAATTCTATCAAAGTTACCAGACTCATTGTATTGAATCATCTCTTCTAGTAACATAGGATCTAATATCTTTGCCATACCTTTTGTACTTGATACCATCTCACCATCTTCGTTAGTATCAGAAGCTATTATGTCTTCTGAATATTTCTTAAGACAACCGTGTAGGAAGTCTCTAATCTTTTCTGATGATCTATGTATACCAAAATCACGTCTTACAGTGGTGTTAGGTACTATTTCTTTTAACCACGTAGGTTGTCTTTCTAAATATTGACTGTCTCCTTTACTAATCATATGATCAATAAAAGATATCTCATCATTCTCGCACAATGTTCTTGCGTTAAAATATTTGATGAGGTAACGAGCTTGGTTTTCCCAAGTTTCTTTTTTATCAGGACGTGCACAATAACTTGCTACAAACATATCTTGATATTTTTCTCCAGATATAGCATGCATTCGTTTGTATATGTATACAGATCCTAATGAACTACTATATGCAGACTTTCCTTGTCTATATGGATCCACACCAGCTACATATAAACCGTATGGTGGATTATCTACAGGGAATTCATATATTACTACAGGAGCATCTTTTAAATCTGTATGCTTTAAGGGAAAGTTACTTATAGGCATCTTATCTGTAAAATCATGCTTTACACCTTCACCATCATCGTACAATATAACAGGTGTACCTGTTCTTTCTTCCTGTAACAGTCTTGTTTTTTGACGCTTTGCAGCCTCTATGTCAAAGATGTTTGTATCTTCATTTAAAAATATATCATCTACTTCTTGTGGATAATACATCTTTTCTTTTAGATAGGCAAGTCTGTCACCAGCTTTCTTTAATCTTTCTAGATTATCATTTGTAATCTTATCAGCCTTTTCTTTGTTAGACACCATCATAGGTATCTTATGTAAAGGTGACTTTTTTGGTTTATTTAAAAAAGCACCAAGTGTAGAATCCTCTTTTGCCTCCATTCTAAACTCATGGCCAATAAATAAACCATGTATACGCTTTTCATCTTTTGAATTATTGTATGTAAGAAAGTTAAAGTTCTCTACATCAAACATTAGACTCTTTGCATCCATAAATTTCTTCATGTCCCCACCTGTACCAGTGAGTATAGGACTACATCCCCAACCAAATGGTGTTGTAAATCCTGGTATTGCAGCTTGTAATCCACGTAAAAAAGATCCTTTACCTATCTCATCAATAATAAGCCTTCTAGGTTTTGTACCTGCAATAGCTTCTTCGTTATTACCATCATCTAAGTTACGAATAAGTATCTGTGAGAATGGCATTCTTTCACCAGCTCTAGTTTTAATACCTAATGTAACTTGGTTTTTCCAGTTATCTTCTACTCTTTGCCATCTCCACGCTTCTGGTAAAAAGTTAAGTCCTTTATCTATCTTATCTGTAATAAGTTTTATATCAGGAGCATTTAGTCCTGCAATAACGTTTTGTGAGTTTTCATCAAATGTGGCACCATGACCAATATAACTTGCTTCTATAACAGACTTAGCTAAACGTCTAATTCCTAGTATAACTAGTCCTTTTCTCTCTTTTTGTGCTCTGTCTATCTCATTTGTTACAAGCCATTCATTATCTCTTAGTAATGGGTTTGCATACTTTTGGTTAATTCTACCATAATCATCTATAATATCCACTTCTGTATGCCAAGCATTCAAATGCCAATACAAGAATGGATTTATATACTCTCCATTTACATTACAGCCATTCATACAAAGTTCCTTATGAAAATCAAAGAATGCTTTATATTCTTCGCTTTCTTTATCTGGAATTCTCTTCTGATTTATAAACCAGTCTTTGTAATCTACACTATGTAATTTCATTTATTTTCTACTCTTTGCAAACTCTTCTGCCATTTGCCCCAATTGCTGTCCTCCTCTTGTTTCTAGCTTTTTCTTTTCTTCTTTTTCACGTAGTTTATTTACTTGATCAAGTAGGGCTAAATAGTTCTTCATCATATCTTGAAGATATTTACCTTGTTGCTCCACCGTAGCTACAATTTGAGGAACATTACCAGACTTAGTTTCTTTCCATGTTATTCTGTCTTTAAGCTCATGTAAAGGATTGTTCTCAATATACTGTTGCCAGTTGCTAAGTTGTTGTTCAGCCCAATCAAGTTCTGCATTAATGTATGTAGTTTTCTTTGTTGCCATATGTATTAAAATTGATCAGCCCATAAATTTTTACCACCTTCAATTATATTTTCTATATCCTCATCATCTGATATATGATGAGAATCCATCCCTAATGATATTTGATAATTAGTTAAATTTTTATGTAGTTCTTTATCTGAAACTATCCATAGGTCATTCATGTTTTTTGAATCTATAGCTGTAGCTATATGTTTACCTATTGATAGATTTGGGTGAGAGTTTTTTAATTCAGTTAATGTTTTTAGAATTTTATTTTGGAAGCTCATATTAGATCATTTATATCATCGTCAGTTAATCTTTTTTTATCTGTCTTAATCTCTGGGAGAAAATCAGATATGTCTTCTTGTTCTAATTCTATTTTTGGTTCATCTGAATAATATTCAGCTCTTACTGTTACTTTTATTCTGTCACTTTCATTATCTTTTTCAGTTGCTTCTCCTTCTATATCTATAAAGTCCACACCTTCTTCAAACAACTCTGCTAATATTTGCATGAGTGCTGTTATTGGAATCTTGTTAAGTTTTAGACTTTTTTTTGCCATGTTTTTTATATTCTTCTTCTTGCTCATCTGTCAACACTTTCTTCCATTTGTCTGTAGGACATTTGCAAGATAAGCATTTTGTTTTTGCTGATAGTGTACAACCACAATTTACACAATGTGCATCTGGTCTTACACTCTTATAATTTTTTGAATGAAACTTACAACTCTCACAAATAGATATTCTTTCAGCAGATACTTTCTCTATCTCCTTTTTAATCTTTGCTGGAGGAATTAAATTATTTCTCCATCCTTCATATATTTGTAAAAATTTACTTTTCATTCTTATTTAGTTTTGAACTTAGTGAATTAATTGTTAGGTTCAATGTACTAATTTTATTTTTAATCCAAGCTTCTCTTTTAGGTTCTTTTATTTCACCGTTTGCAATCTGCTTTTCATAAGTCTCTTTAAATTTAGTTAACTTGTTTAATCTATTGTTTGCCTTTTTAAGATTAAACGTAAACTTACCAAAGCCACTTATCTCTACAGTGTTGTTATTCTTCAAGGCTTCGTTTGCACTATTAAACTGATGCATCACTACTTGATTTATAACTCTCTCAGAAATAATCTTCTCTCTAGACAGCTTCTTTACTATTGTCTCCAGCAGCGTTAACTTCTTTGACCTCTTCATGTTTAATCTTTATAACTAAATTCAAATTTTTTTTGAAGTTGACAACGATGATGGGGTTGACTTTTATCTTTCCATCTTCCTTAACAAATACACTACTCTTCTTTAATTTAGATACAATATTATTAATAGTGGCTGTTGTCGTACTATACCTTTCACAAAACTCTGATCTATGATTGGCATATGATATACTTCCTTTAACAGCTGTAAAAGCAACAAGCTCTATTTCTCTCTTAGTTAAACCTAAGTTGTTTATTGCTGACAGTATAGAATAGTATTTCTCTGCTACACTGTAATCATCTCTAAGCACTGTCTGTAATTGTTGTACTACTTGTGTTGGTTGTTCCATATTCTAGTTTTATGTTCATCCCTTACCTGCAAAAGGTAAAAGAAGAAGGCACCCCACCCACCACCAAAGGTAAACATTTTTTTCGAAGCCACTAAAATTTTAAAAAACTTTTTTTTTCAAAACACCCCCACCCCCCATGTACGTAGTGAAAGAGACCCCTACCATTTGAAGACCCCTATAAAAAAATGCAGGTTGACTGTACCCCTCTTGTAGTGAGAGGAATCAGTACATTAAATAGAACTGCATTTTTTAATTTAATAAATACGGATAATTATGGCTACAAAAGCTGAATTACAGGCATCATTAGATGCAAACGGAGTAGATTATACTCAATCTATGAACTTAGCTCAATTACAAGGGTTACTTGACAAGCACGAGGCTGATGCTTCTAATGTTGGAGGTTTTGAGGATTTGGTTGGAGAAGAGCGTGAGCTTGCAGACCGAAATATTAGTGGAACTTTTCAACAGTATGTTGATGCTGTTGGTAAAGCTAACGGGTACAAAAACCCAACTGCGTTTCCAACCGATAATGCTATTGATGCTAACAGTACAACAAGGTTTGCATTAGAAATTGGAGATGCTGATGCAATGGTTACTAACCAAAAGGGTATCAAATCCTTTAAGCACTCTAAAAGAATAACCTGTTCTGAAAGTGTTAGCAAAATGCTCAAAGCAGGAGATATTGGTTACTCTGAAATTGGTGCGTTTCCTGTTGCGTGGAGAATAATTGCTTCACAAGACCCTATTAGCAAGCTCTATAAAGATAAAAAGGTATTTTTTATTGAGCGTCCACAACGAGCACAATCTAACGACAGGTTTGCTCAAGGAGGTTTCTCAAAAGCTACTGTTATTAACGAAGACTTTGAGGAGGCAAGAACGACAATTAATACGTTAAGATTAGCGTAACAATTGTTGGAGAGACTATGTGGCAGGGTGTAACAACACTCTGTCACGATTCTCTTATTTTGAGTTTTAAAATTCATACATAGGGTGGGTTGTGATTAAGTAGGGTGGGCTTTACATATACGTTCTTTGTGCGTGTAACGTAGTGGTAGTGTTACCCTTCACACATTTTTAAAGCTATTTTACCACTCGTAAATATCAAATACAACACATATACATATAGCATTAACTAAAACACTTATTGCTTATACATATTATAACTTTCTTCTCTATGCTTATAATAAGTTAGGGAGCTCTAAAACATATTAAAATTGTAATGTAGGCACGTTCTGATCTGTTAGCTGACGAGTTAACGCGTTTGTAGCAACGTTATTGGATTAAAGACTACCAGACTCCCACAAGGTGTGAGTTAGTTGTACACTGCTTTGGGCAGATATTGTAACACAAAGAGGTGTCTGCATTACATATTTTTAACTTTCTTCTCTATATAGATTATTATTAGGGGAGCTATAAAACCTAAAGCT
>PVMK01124078.1_pt1 | contig 56809 bp, 57 predicted proteins | sample 1853481 | NCBI WGS metagenome assembly PVMK01 (sample SAMN08533507, study PRJNA380276) | Marine sediment metagenome, whole genome shotgun sequencing project.
TGTCCAATGATGGTATAAGTCCGCTCTGCCAGACCAGATTCGGCCAACAACTCTGATACATCCTTCAGTCGGACTCTCTGTCCATTAAGCAAATATTCATTCGACCCATCCCGATAAGCCCGGCGTGCAATTGCTACCTCAGTAAAGGCTATCGGGAGCCAATTATCACTATTATCCAGAATCACTGTCGCCGTGGCCATCCCAGACCGAGTTCTTCGATCTGAACCTGAGAAAATCATGTCTTCAGTTTTTTTTCCCCTCAACAAACTATAGGATTGCTCACCCAATACCCATCGCAAAGCGTCGGTGATGTTCGACTTTCCAGATCCATTAGGACCGACTATCGCAGTTACCGCACCAGGGAACTCAAACACAGTGTGATTTGCAAATGTTTTATAGCCATGTAATTCCAAAGATTTTAACCGAGAAATCATTTGTAAATATCCTGCTCATAGGTAATCTTGAGCGATTTTAATGCCTGCTCTGCCGCGATCTTGGCAGCCGTTTGCTTGCTGTGCCCAGTCCCGGAGCCGTGAACAGTATTCCCAATGTGCACCTCAACCTCAAAACTTTTAGCATGATCAGGACCGTAAGAGCTGACAGTCTTATAATACGGCGTTCCCATTCCTTGTGATTGAGCCCATTCCTGGAGTGTGCTTTTAGGATCCTTATCTTTATTCCCACGCAAGATGCTCTGAGCAGCTGGTTCAAGCATCGGCTCAATAAACTCTCTTACTGCATCAATTCCCTTATCGAGATAGATGGCTCCAATAAGAGCTTCGAATGTTGCGCACAACAACGCAGGTCGATCGCTACCGCCTCCTTGGCGCTCACCGTACCCAAGCAGCATTACCTCTCCAAGATCGATTGAAACTGCGAATTTGGCTAAGTTTTCGGTTCTCACGAGCGCTGATCGCAACCTTGTCAGATTTCCTTCAGGCATCTCTGGAAATCGATTGTACAACCAAGCTCCCACTAAAAAATCCAACACAGCATCACCTAAAAACTCTAACCGCTCATTATCTTCCAGAGATTCTGGGTGTTCGTTCAGGTAAGAACGGTGAGTGAGCGCCCGGGTAAGAAGCAGAGGATCTGCAAACTCGATTCCCAACTTATGAGCATAATCTTGAGGGTTTAATTGCCCTATTTCACCCTGATTTTGTTCCACTATTGAATTCTCCCCGGAACTCAGGGAACGGTAGCCACCCCACCTGAATCGGGTAGCTTGCGGTCCATCAGTTCCGTTATTATCGCTTGATTTTCCTCTAAGAATCAATCAACTGTACTCTTTTACCACCAATACCGCATTATGTCCACCAAATCCGAATGCATTACTTACTGCCATCGCGACATCATTTTCTCGGGCTGTATTCGGAATAAAATCCAGATCGCACTCAGGGTCAGGGGTTTCGTAATTTATGGTCGGCGGCAGGATATTTTCGCGTATTGCCTGGACACAGAATATTGCTTCTAATGCTCCTGTTGTCCCCATCAAATGGCCTGTCATCGACTTGGTTGACGAAATAGGTATATCATAAGCCAGATCGCCAAATACTCTTTTTATCGCACGGGTTTCTGCCAAGTCATTTAACCTGGTCGCAGTTCCATGGGCACTGATATATCCAATATCCTCCGGGTTTGCTTCCGCTGCCTCTAGAGCAGATTGAATGGCTTTTGATCCTCCGATTCCATCCGCGGAAGGCGCAGTAATGTGGAACGCATCCGCCGTGCCTCCATATCCAGCTAATTCAGCCAGAATGTCAGCACCACGATCACTTGCGCGACTCTCTCGCTCCAGCACTAAAATCGCTGCTCCTTCCCCCATCACCAGGCCATCTCGATTCAGATCAAAGGGTTTGGGTGTGTCTCGATCATCTCCATCTCGACGTGATAATGCCCTCATTCTATCAAAGGCGGAAAGTGCTACTTCAGTGATAATAGCTTCACTTGCTCCTGAAATGGCAACATCGATTATCCCCGCTCTGATTAACAACCAGGCCATGCCCACCCCATCCGCACCTGATGCACAAGCAGAAGCAACAGAGAAGCTCGGTCCTCGAAAACCATTATCGATAGCTATCAACCCCGCCGCGCCGTTCGACATCAGCATTGGGATCGCAAATGGGCTGATTCGTCTCGGTCCTTTATCCATCAGAACACGCATATTATCTGCGACGGATTGTAATCCTCCAATCGCTGAAGAAACAATAACACCTACCTTTCCCGATTCTTCTTCGCTCACTTCTAATCCGGATTGCTGAATAGCTTCTTGGGAGGCTGCCGATGCAAATTGCTGGAATCGATCACTGCGTCGAGCTTTTCTAGCATCCATATATTTTTCTGGGGTAAAATCTTTTACCTCACAAGCATGGCGAACCAGATATTCTTCCGCATTGAATAATGTGATCGGTCCAACTCCGCTAACTCCATTGATCGCATTCTGCCAGGTCTCGCCAACAGTTAATCCAATTGGATTAATTGTCCCCATCCCAGTGATCACAACTTTGTCAGGCACAATTCCTCCGTTGCAGGATTCTTATCGAAAAAATTATGATATTGCCCCAGATATTTTAAGAAGATGTATATTTTAACCCCGATCCAGTCAGAACGACGACAATTGGATCTCTCAAATCATCGAACCTTTCTAACAGTGCCGGCCAAACAACTGCTGATGTTGGCTCGACATAGAAACCACGGCTGGCTAATTCATCTCTTGCAGGAATGATGTCTTTCTCCGCAGCAGCTGCCAGATAACCGTGACTGGTGTGAATGGCATCTAGCACTTGTTCGCCACGGAGAGGGTGGCGGATTCGGATTCCTTCAGCTACAGTCTCACCCTCATTCACTTGATCCAAGTTAACTGATCCCAAGTTCGCAATTGTCCAGAGCGGTGCACATGCTCGACTTTGTACACCCATCAGTTGAGGCATTTGGGAGATTAAACCAGCAACCAATAGGGACTCAAACCCACGCGCCATCCCCAATAAAAAGCTGCCCTGACCAACCGGGGTAATTACGGCACCTGGTGCGCCTCCCAATTGTTCAACCATCTCATACACGACCGTGGCGTAACCAGGTAGAACATAAGGCTGGTAGACATGACTTGCGTAAACATTACCTTGTTTTGCTTCTCTTTCTACAGCTGCAGCTGCCTTTGACCTTGGTCCAGGGACCTCTACCAGATCGCTTCCATAAGCCTCAATTTGGGATCGTTTGGGTCCTGATGCTGATGCTGGAACGAATACTTTGCCTTTTATTCCCGCTCGAGATGTATATGCAGCAAATGAGGCACCAGCATTTCCCGAAGAATCCTCAATTGCAGATTTAACTCCTTGCCAGCTTAGGAAGCTGATTAACACGCTTGTTCCCCGATCTTTGTACGAGCCAGTTGGGTTGAGATAATCTAATTTAAAGGCAACCTGCTTGCCGTTGACCTCATCCCACACTAGTGGTGAATTTCCCTCACCTAAACTGACCGGGACTACCCCCTCAGGCAGTCCAAATGAGCTTTGATAGCGCCAAATCCCAGGTTGACTTCTATCAATTGATCTTGAATCATAATCGAAGAGATTTTCATAGTCGAAATATCCCCCGCAATTGTGGCAGCGATAAATACTTTCTTCATATGATAGATCGTTTTGACACGTGGTGCATTGAATTTTCGACACTGGTTTCTCTATTCACCTGCCTTTGGTAAATATTCGCCCTCAATCCACACTTCGCCGTCCGGACCAACTTCTTTCTTCCAAATGGGGACAATCTGCTTCAAGCGGTCGATTCCGTAGCGCGCGGCCTCAAATACGCCGCTATCTCGATGTCCAGCACTACAAGCGATGACCACTGTTGGTGTACCAGCATTCAGATGTCCTATTCGCTGAACAATCGCGATCCCTTCAACTGAAGGCCAGCTATCCCAAATCTCGTCTGCCACCTGGCTTATCTTCTCGACCGCCATCTCGTGGTAGGCTTGATATTCCAAATACTCGGTCTCGTGCGCACCATCTCTTTGAGTAACAGCTCTCACCATTCCGGTGAATACACATGCCGCTCCTGTCTTCGCAGTCGTGATCCGCTCGACCAACTCGTTGAGGTCTAACTCTCCCTCTTCAATTCCAAAATAATATGGACGTACAGAATCGCCATCAGTACCGCCGCTTACCGGAGGAAATAATGCCACTTCAGCACCCTGCGGGATGATGTCCTCATCAAAACCATATTCCTTGTTAATTGATACCAAGGTTGTAGCTAACTGGGGAATTAAACTTGGATAAAGATCACCGATTAGGGCTTTAAACCCTTTCACGCTGGTTCCCTCAGGGATATCAATCGAAGTTTCTTTCATACCAATCATCTCTCGAAGATTAGCAAAAAACAAGACAGTTATCTGATTGCTCATTTAATCACACCAATACAACTACTCATTGACCACCACGCCGCTGCGCCCTCCCCGCTTTTCGACCAGGCGGATATTCTGGATGCGCATGGTTTTCTCAGCAGATTTTGCCATGTCGTATATCGTCAAAGCTGCAACCGATACTGCGGTGAGTGCTTCCATCTCTACGCCGGTCTTTCCAATAGTCTTTGCGGATGCGGTGATCTTGATACCAGGAAGTTCTTCATCAAATTCGAAATCGATGGTAATTTGGTTCAATGGCAATGGATGACAGAGGGGAATCAGTTCAGAAGTTCGTTTAGCGGCCATAATACCTGCCAATTGGGCTGCACCAAGTGTATCCCCTTTAGAAATGGATCCAGCAATTATCAGCTCAAGAGTATCCTTGAGCATCACAATTTCGCCTTTGGCTTTTGCAGTGCGTGATGTATCAGGTTTTCCACCGATGTCGACCATGCGGGCACGACCAGATTCATCGAGATGGGTTAATTTTGAGCTCATTGGGGAGAATTATAGCATCTTACTGGTTAAGGTAAATAGTGAATAAGCTCATCATCCTCCACAAATTCTTCCCTTAATTTCAAGTGTAACCCTTCTAAATTATTGGTTTTATTGAAGATTTTAATCACATCCTCCATGATATAATACGCCGCCATGAGTAATAGAATTAGTAAATGGAAAATTGGGCTGGCAAAAACCAGCAAAGCAACTTTTGGTCAGATCGCCACATTGTTGGGAGCCTCAGAGATCTCCGATAGCACATATGAAGAGTTAGAAGCGTTGCTGATTAAGGCTGATCTTGGTATAGAAACGAGTGAATCGCTTCTTGAAGTACTTTGGGAACGTGAGCGACAAAAAGGTATAACAAAAACCACTGAGCTCACCATGGTTCTTCGAGAGGAACTTCGCCAGAGGCTCGATGACCCTCCTTTTCTGAATTTCTCCAGCACTCCGACAGTTATTCTTATCGTCGGGGTAAATGGATCTGGAAAAACAACGACCATAGCTAAATTAGGAAAACGTTATTTAGATCAAGGAATGCAAGTCATTTTCGGTGCCGCAGACACCTACCGGGCAGCTGCGGTAGACCAGCTGCAGATCTGGGGAGACAGGTTGGAGATACCTGTCATCGCCGGACAACAAAATGGAGATCCCGGCGCTGTTGCATACGATACCGTTCAGGCAGCGGTCGCACGCCAGTATGATTTAGCACTTATTGACACAGCTGGTCGCCTTCACACCAGATTTAATCTCATGGAAGAATTGAAAAAAGTGCACCGGGTAACCGGTAAAGCCTTGTCTGGAGCACCCCACGCTGTCTGGTTGGTGATGGACGCTACTACTGGTCAAAATGCTTTACAGCAAGCACACGCATTCAAAGACGCGGTCAATGTCACTGGAATCATCCTTGCCAAGCTTGATTCTTCTGCCAAAGGAGGGATGGCCTTCGCAATTCAACAAGAATTGGAATTGCCAATAATCTTCGCCGGTTTAGGTGAATCACCTGAAGATCTTCAGCCCTTTGACCCCGACCTCTTTGTTGATGGCATATTAGCGCAACAGGAGTAATCGTAATGCAAGAATTAATCGATCGCTTAATCGCAGTTGAGCAAACCTATAACAATTTATTGGAGCGTCTTTGACTTAGCTACTAAAGAAATTAATCTAACTGATCTGCAGAAACAAGCAGAAGTTCCGGATTTATGGCAAGATTCCGAAAAAGCGCAGCGTTTGATGAAGGAGATCTCGGCCCTCAAAGAAGAGGTTGAGGAATGGCAGACGCTGCGGCAAACCATTACGGACACCCTTGAATTAGCTCAGCTTGAAGATGAGAGCATTTACTCCGATCTTGATCGCGAGACTTTGAAGATCGAGGCCGAAGTATCGAAACGCGAGTTTGAAGCAAAGTTATCCGGTCCTTATGATCGCGGCGATGCATTTCTTGCTATTCACGCGGGTGCCGGTGGGACTGATTCCCAAGATTGGGCTGAAATGCTTCAAAGGATGTATCTTAGATGGACTGAAAATAAAGGATATAAGACCGATATCCTCGATCTAACATTCGGCGAGGAAGCTGGGATAAAAAGTGTGACCATTTCAATTGAGGGGCGTTATGCCTACGGATATCTGCGTTCCGAAAAAGGTGTTCACCGTCTGGTCCGGCTTTCGCCGTTTGATGCAGCTCATCGCAGGCATACCTCATTCGCCATGGTGGAGATTCTCCCACAAGTTGAGGAAGATTCTCGAATTGAGATTAACGCCGATGACTTGCGGATCGATGTTTTCCGTTCATCGGGTGCAGGGGGTCAAAACGTCCAAAAGAATTCCACTGCCATCCGTATTACACACTTCCCGACTGGCATTGTCGTCAGCTGCCAGAATGAAAGATCACAGCTACAAAACAAACAAAACGCAATGAAAGTATTACGTTCACGGTTATTAGAGAAGAAGCAACAGGAACAGGAAGAAAAGATCGCAAAACTACGAGGCGAATATCAGAAGGCTGAATGGGGCAGCCAGATTCGTTCATATGTTCTGCACCCCTACCAGATGGTAAAGGATCATCGCACCGCTTTTGAAAAGGGCAACACCCAAGCAGTTCTCGATGGTGACCTGGATGACTTCATCGAAGCGTATTTGCGCAGCAAAGTCGGCACAAATCAGACTTGACATCTATCCTCCAGCCACGTATAATCTTTCCTGCCTGCCCCAAGGGCAGGCGCTGTCATGAGTTTATGGAATATTAGGAGAGTTTGTCAATGACACCCCTACCAAAAAAGAAGATTTCTTCCGGGCGTAGAAATCGCCGTCGGGCTCATCATGCACTTAAGGCAAGAAATCTTGTCCAGTGCTCCAATTGTGGAGAATCTCGTCTTCCCCATCACGTTTGCGCCAACTGTGGGTATTATCAAGGTCGCGAAATAATAGAGGTTGAGCAAGATTAATCCATCCCGACGGGCCGTGAATTTCACGGCCCGTATGTCTATCATCCACTTAGAATGCCTTCAAGCATAGATCATATCGCCTTTTTGTTCCCGGGACAGGGTTCACAATCAGTTGGCATGGGCCAGCAGTTGGCCGCTGCATACCCACTCGCAAACCAGACTTTCTTGGACGCCGACCGCCTCCTGGGTTATTCGCTCTCCACGATATCTTGGTCTGGTCCGGATGAGCAGCTCAACGACACTATAAATACTCAACCAGCGCTTTTTGTACACTCTATCGCGGCGCTGCGCGTGATTCAAGAAAAATACCCTGATTTACAGCCTGCATTCGCTGCTGGCCACTCTATGGGAGAATTGAGCGCCCTGGTCTCTGTTGGGTCATTGGATTTCGAAGAGGGTTTGCTTCTTGTTCGCGAACGTGGCGAGCTGATGAAGCAAGCTGGTGAAAAATCTCCTGGCGGTATGGCTGCCATACTTGGTCTAGATATTGATACACTTGAAAAGATTTGTTCAGCTGCCAGTAAAGATACCGAAATCGTTCAAATTGCAAACGATAATTGCCCGGGACAGATAGTTATCTCCGGTGCCTCTGCAGCTTTGGAGCGTGCCATGCAGTCCTCCAAGGATGCTGGTGCCCGTCGTGCCGTTCGCCTTGCAGTAAGCATTGCCGCTCATTCGCCATTGATGGTTCACGCACAGGATAGCTTCAACCAGGCAGTTGATTCAGTGCAGTTCACAGACCCAACTATCCCAATAATCGGCAATGTAAGCGCCCTACCCATGCTGAAAGTTGAGGATTTTCGAATAGATTTGCAGGCTCAATTGAATTCTAGAGTTCGTTGGACAGAGACAATCCAGTTATTGCTCTCCAAAGGTGTCTCAACCTTTATTGAAATAGGGAATAATTCTGTATTAGTCGGTTTACTTAAACGTATTGATCGTAAAGCTAGGGGATATTCAATCGGAAATCCGGATGACTTAGAGATTCTATCGACCATCGAGTGAATCCAACGCCATACCTTGTTAGCAGAAAACCCTCGCTGATAAGGATAATTGATTACGGTATAATTATCCCAACATTGCAATCAGGAGTATTTTATGTCCCTCCCCTCAAGAATCTCGCTTGAAGGTAGAGTTGCCATCGTCACCGGCTCATCGCGCGGCATCGGTCGCACAATCGCCAAAGAATTATCCCTGAGAGGCGCGGCAGTTGTTGTTAATTATCATAAGTCAGCTGCCGCAGCAGACGAAGTTGTCTCGGAAATTCGCTCTGCTGGGGGGCAGGCTCAGGCCTTACGAGCCGATGTATCTGATTTCAAGGAAGCCCAAGGTTTGATCAAATTCGCGATTGACACTTTTGAGGGTCTTGACATCCTGGTGAATAATGCTGGAATTACTAGAGATAAATTGATCATGCTGATGACCGAAGAGGATTGGGATGTCGTCCAGGCAACTAACCTGAAAAGTACATTCAATTGCTCAAAACCAGCTGTGCGGTACATGATGCGTAAACGCTTTGGTCGCATCATCAACATCACTTCTGTTGCCGGTCAGATGGGAAATCCGGGACAAACCAATTATTCTGCATCGAAGGCTGGTCAAATTGGATTCACAAAAGCACTTGCACGTGAAGTTGGGTCGCGAAAAATAACTGTAAACGCCATCGCAGCTGGTTATGTAGAAACTGATATTTGGGCTGGTGTACCAGATGAAGCCAGGGAAGCAATTCTATCTATTATTCCGTTGGAGCGCAAAGGGGAAACTCAGGAAATAGCAGATGCAGTCGCTTTCCTGGCATCTGAACAGGCTTCCTACATCACTGGACAGGTAATTGGTATTGATGGCGGAATGACAATGATGTAGTTTCCGGAGGAATATGACTGATAATTCTGTAACACCCGGGAAAACAACCATATCGATCGATGTCATATTGACCATTACCAGGCTGACTACGTTGGATGTTCCCGGAGTCAGTCAAATGAGTCAGGTGCCTTCACGACGCTTCAGAACCATGTTACTGCTCCGTCAGGAGAAAGATGGCTTGCATGTTGAAGTCGAAGATGATATCGTCTACACTGATATCTACGTAGTTCTGGATGCAGACGTCAACATACGTGAAGTTGGTCGGAATATTCAAACCGCTGTCGCCCGTGCAATCACTGATATGATTGGCATGCAAGTAGGTGTGATTAATGTCCATGTCGAAGATATTTATTACCCAGAGATGACTATGACCTCTGAGAATTTATGAAAGCTCGTACCAGGGCACGCGCAGTTGCCCTGCAGGCACTTTACGAAATTGATATGGCTGGTCACCCTCCCCAATTGGTGATCAATTACCGGTTATCAGACAATGATCTTAATGAAAACATGGCAAAGTTTGTCGGTCAAATCACCATGGGTGTGTGGCCGATCGTTAATCAGCTTGATCAATTCATTGCCGAACATGCCCCTGAGTGGCCGCTCGACCAGGTGGCGATAGTTGATCGTAATATATTGCGCATTGCTTTGTGGGAGTTTGCCGTCAACGAAAACATTCCGATAAAAGTCGCTATCAATGAAGCTGTAGAACTCGCCAAGGTATTTGGTTCGGATAGCTCGCCCCGATTTATCAATGGTGTACTAGGCAGTCTCGCCACTCGCCAAAATGAGATTCGCCAATCTTTACAACATCTCCAGAGTCCCAATTAATCAATATGGATATCCTTGGTATCGGTCCTCTTGAATTAATCCTTATCCTCATTATCGCATTGATCGTATTGGGTCCTTCAGATATGGTCAAAGCCGGGCGCACAATAGGTAGATTTCTGCGCCAGGTCGTTACCTCGTCAACCTGGCGCGCTGTCACCCGCACCTCGGATGAACTTCGTACACTTCCAACTAAACTTATTCGCGAGGCGGGTTTGGAGGAGGATTTCAAGGAGATTCAGGGTGCAACCAAACAAGCAATGCCACCTAACCTTAATTCAGATATATCAAAATGGCAGGACGATATCGATACCTGGACGACTCCCCCCACGATTGGCAAACAATCTCCTGAAACTGAGAGATCCGACGATGACCAGACTACTCCAACAGAAGATGGTACCGAGGAGGAAGAAGGCTAATCGATGCGGATGCTCTTGCGCGTAATCTGGAATTTATTATCAACCCCGTTTCGTTGGCTTCGTACAATGTTCGGAGAAATTAAATCTTTTCTCTCCGATGAGCCCGAAGAAACACCACTCGGCGATTCCCTGGAAAAGGCATTCAACAATCCTCAGAGTTTATTAGTTCACCTGAATGCTCTTCGCAAGCATCTGTTCAGATCTGCACTTGTACTGGCGCTGACCACCGTGCTTGCCTTTGCTTTCGCTACTCAAATTATTGATCTCCTCGCCCTTCCAGTTGGCGGTATAGAAGCGCTGGTCGCGATTGATCCAACTGAACCGATTGGCACTTTCATGCGGGTGTCCCTGCTGACAGCCTTTGCCGTCACCTTACCCTATATCATTCTAGAATTGTGGTTGTTTATTGCCCCTGGATTAAGCCGTGATTCAAGAATGTTTGGTCTTTACGCAATCCCGATTGCGGTGATTTTTTTCATTGGTGGTTTGGCTTTTGCCTATTTTGTATTATTACCAACTGCGATACCTTTCTTGGTCAACTTCGGGGGGATCACCAGCCAGATTCGACCATCATCATATATCCGTTTCGTGACCTCAATTATGTTCTGGATTGGAATCGCTTTCCAATTCCCTCTGATTATCTATGTACTGGCTAGAGTTGGCCTTATCAGAGCGAAGGTATTAATCGAACAATGGCGATTGGCAGTCGTAATTATTGCCATCTTATCTGCAATGATTACGCCAACGATCGATCCAGTAAATATGGCTCTCGTCATGGGACCCATGATTGTTCTCTATTTCTTTGGTTTTATCTTAGCTTCGATTGCTGAGCGAGCTCGTTTTCGAAAATTGAGTGAACAGGAATCCCAAACCGACTCCATCTCTCCAACACCATAAATAAGCTGCTTCATCATTAACGGAGGCTCTATGCGCGCTCGACGCGCCCTTCTTTATATGCCAGGCGACGATCTGCACAAAATTCAAAAAGCGACCACCCTGGAGGTGGATTGTGTCTGTATGGATACCGAAGATGGGGTAGCAATCAATCGCAAGGAAATTGCCAGGGAGACAATTGCGGGTGCCTTACGATCTATTGAATTTGGTCGCTCGGAACGCCTGGTAAGAATAAATCCAGTCGGTTCAGCATTCATTGAGGATGACCTTCGTAATGTAATTCCTGCCAAACCAGACGGGATCGTTATCCCAAAAGTGAAAGATGCTGACCAGATCAACTGGGTCAGCGACCAAATTTCGAAATACGAAGAACAAAACAGCTGGCTCACTGGCTCTATTATAATAATTGCCATCATCGAAACCGCCCTTGGTATCGTTAAATTGGCGGAAATTGCTGCATCTAACAGCAGACTAGAGGCCTTGATCTTCGGCGCGGAGGATTTAGCCGCAGATATCGGAGCAGAAAGATCGCGATCAGGATGGGAGGTGTTTTATGCCAGGAGCGCACTTGTAACTCACGCTGCTGCATATGGACTCCAAGCGATTGACATGGTAAATATTAACTTCCAGGACATCCCCGCTTTGCGAGTGCAGGCTACCCAGGGATTAAAAATGGGCTTTACTGGTAAGCAAGTAATTCATCCGAACCAGGTGAAACCAGTTCAACAAACATACACACCAAGCGATGAACAGATCAGGGATGCCCAAACCATCGTGGAAGCCTTCAATGCCCATCAAGCGGAAGGTCGTGGAGCCTTCGCTGAGGATGGAAAAATGATCGACGCACCTTTGATCAAATCTGCCCAGGCACTCCTTGAACGAGCTCGGGCTGCAGGAAAATTTTAACCAATCCTCACAGGATAAAACACGCTGATTTCAAGGAGACCTTCTATGAGCGATCATGTCGCAATAATTGGGGTTGGCTGGTCAGGATTTCGCCCGATCACCCCTGAATTTTCATATAAGGAATTGATGTATGAAGCTGCCCAGCGATCCTACAGTGATGCAGGCGTCGATCCGCGCCGGGATATCGAGAGCTTCATCACTGTCGCTGAGGATTTCCATGAGGGTACTAGCATATTTGATGAATACACTCCAGACCAGCTGGGCGCAGCCCTAAAACCGATGCATACAATCGCTGGAGACGGTCTCCATGGACTGGCCACCGCCTACATGCTGATCAAGACGGGTCAATTTTCGATTGTGGCTCTTGAAGGGCACAGCAAAGCGTCCAACATCCTAAGCCTCGCTGGGATCACCGCTTATGCTCAAGATCCGGTGCTTAACCGTCCTTTACGTTTAAATACTCACTTCGTTGCGGGCATGGAGATGAATCGTTTTCTCTATGACACGGGAACAACACCTGCGCAATGTGCGCAGGTCGTGGTAAAAAACCGCCGCAATGCTCTTGATAATCCTTCTGCTTCATATGGTGCTGAGCTCTCCCTTAATGAAGTACTCTCTGGACCACAGTTATCTTGGCCGCTTGGGATACGCGAGACCGCAGAGCACGCTGATGGAGCTATTGTTTTGGTGATCGCCAACAAAGAAAAAGCATTGGCATTATCTGACTCTCCAATTTGGATCCTAGGAATTGGTTGGAGCAACGATTCCCCAGCTCTTGAAAATCGCGATTGGTCTAGTGCTAATTACACCAAAGATGCTGCCCGGTTTGCATATCGCCAAGCTGGTATCCATCACCCCTTTAAAGCGATCGATTTCGCTGAAGTGGATGACCTTTACGCTTACAAGGAGCTGCAATCCTTAGAAGCTCTAGGGATTTTTAAACCAGGAGAAGCTGGGCAGGTTACTGAAGAAGGTATTACCCAGAGAGACGGCACCTTTCCAGTCAATATATCCGGCGGCTGTCTTGGGATGGGCAACCTTCTGGATGCAAACGGTTTAGCCCGGGCTCTGGAGGTCATTTTACAGCTGCGGGGCACCGCTGGTCCCCGGCAGTTGGATGAAGTCAACATTGGTTTAGCCCAATCCTGGCGAGGTGTACCTGCCGCCAGCGGAGCGGTTGCCATCTTAGGCAATTGAGGAGAGAAACAATATATGTCTATGCGTAAAGTCGCTGTTGTTGGCGCTGGAATGACCAAATTCGTCCGCCGGGCGTTAGAGACGGGTAAAGAACTCTCCTGGCAAGCGACGAGCATGGCTCTTGAATCCTGCGAACTCACTATGGACGATATTGAAGGTGTCTGCCTGGGCACCGCACCTGATTCATTTGATGGTGTACATATGAATGGGGAATACCTGAGCGATGGTGCAGGTGCTTGGAGGAAACCCTACATGCGCTCCTATGTCGGAGGTGGAACTGGAGTATTCGTTCCCATCCAGGGTTGGTACCACGTTGCATCCGGTTTGTTTGATGTTGTGCTGGTTATCGCCGAAGAAAAAATGTCGAGTTATTATCCGCACGCCCAGGGAGCATTTCTGACTATTTTTGATCATACGACCGAGCGCCCTTTGAAACCCAACTTATTATGGATATTCGCTCTCGAGATGAACCGCTACATGCAAACATATGGCATATCCAAAGAGGATATCGCCCGGGTGGCAGTAAAAAACAAGCGCAATGCGGCGGATCATCCAAGTGCAATGCTCGGTGATCCAAATATCACTGTTGAAGATGTGCTCGCTTCCGAGGTCTTGGCCTGGCCAGTTAACCGCCTGGATGTCAGTCCAGTTTCCGATGGCGCTGTAGCCCTCGTACTTGCTGCAGAGCATGTTGCTAAACGAATTACAGATAAACCAGTCTGGATTGAAGGTGTGGGTTGGAATCTGGATACTGCTTACTGGACCAATCGTGATCTTGCTTATCCCCGTTATGTCGAGTACGCAGCTCGAATGGCATATGATATGGCTGGCATCAAAGAACCTCGCAAACAGATCAACATCGTTGAACCATACGATCCATTCGATTATAAGGAGCTCCACCACCTGGAAGGGTTATTGCTTGCCGATCGAGGTCAGGCTGCCCAACTAGTTGCTGATGGCGTAACTCAGCGAGATGGCGACATGCCCGTTTGCCCTTCTGGCGGTTTGCTGGGAGTTGGAAATCCAATCGCAGCCGCGGGGTTAATGAAAGTTGCAGAGCTTTATTGGCAGCTGCGCGGCGAAGCAGGTGCCCGGCAGGTCCCGGGTCAGCCAAAACGAGGTCTTGCTCAAGCTTGGGGTGACTTGATGCAGGTCGGTACCGTTGTTATTATGGGTCGTTGAGGAGGTCATTATGTCTGATAAGATTTCAAATTACCCAGGTACATCCTTGAGCGAAAAAGAGATTCGCGATGGAAACGTGCTCTCCATACACGATCAGATGCCTGGAGATTTCTCCTGGGATACTGGGGTAGCGATTGGTCGTTACTTAGCCGGATTAAAAGAAGGTCTAATACTTGGATCTCATTGCGCCCATTGCTGCAGGACTGTTGTGCCTCCACGTAATGTTTGTGAGTGGTGCTTCCGCCCCATGGATCGATTTGTACCCCTCCAAGACACTGGTACGGTAAATACATTTTCCCTGTGCTACGTAACCTGGGATGTACAACGCATCAAAGAACCAGAGATACCGGCGGTGATTGAGATTGATGGTGCATCCCCACTCCACGGAATCATGCATAAACTGGGTGAAGTTGAACCACAGCAAATCTCGATCGGCATGCGCGTAAAAGCAGTTTGGAAACCGGCGACTAAAAGGGAAGGTGCCATCACTGATATCCTCCATTTCAAACCTATCCAGGAGTGATTGATATGACATTAATGGAACGGGACCCAAGTGCACCGTCTGCCTGGCGTGATGCAATGCAGGTCACTAACCGATACACTTTTGGAATCGCCGGTGAGCGTTTTTTCAGAGCCATCAAGGATGACCAACAAATTCTGGGTTCGCACTGCAAGAATTGCGAGCGAACTTATGTGCCTGCGGCCGCCTTTTGTGAAAGGTGTATGAACCAGCTCGATGAATGGGTGGACGTCGGTACAGTTGGTGAAATCGTTACCTTTACACACCTGTATGTTAATTATGACGGTTCTCGACGTGAAGAACCTGAGACTATTGCCTTCATCAAGTTAGGTGATGGCGGTCTGATTCACCGCTTGGTATCTTCCGGTTCGCATCCTGTAAAAATTGGGATGCCAGCCAAAGCCATATTTAAACAATCCTCTGAAAGAGAGGGTTCAATTCTAGATATTGTTCACTTTGAATTAATAACAAAGTGACTTCTTCGATAATTTCAGTAGGCCCTCATAGAATCGCATTTCTTCGATTGGCGGGATTATGAGTCCCAAAGTGAACCAGGCCAATTTCGGTCGCCAAATCGCGACGTTTCGTGGTCTCTCGATCGAACTTCGCACCTGGGTATTGATTATCATCCCAGGTTGTTTGCTCACATTATCTAGTTTTATATATGGCATGCTCCTTGCAGGTGATGCTTACCAACAGCATGGTCCGGCATTAGCTTTAATCCGCGTTCGCTCCTGGTTTATGTTCTCCACAATCTTACTGGTGATATTAGCAACGTACATTCTCTACCGGTTATTAATTTCATCACAACGGTTGGAGATATTTGAAAATGGTATTAAAAATCGCAGTTTCTTCTTACGTCGTCATGCGTATTATTGGTCCGAGTTGTCTGGTATTTCATCATCAGCAACGAAGATTACATTCTTTGGTCAGGACATTCGAACAGTACCTTCAGGAGTAATTTACCTGTATACCGGCAAATCGATCGAATTGACGAATAGGTTTCAGAATATTCCACGCCTGATTGAGATAATAAAATCAAAAACCTATCCACTGATATGGCCAACCTTGAAGTCTACTTTCCGCTCTGGAAGTACAGCCCAATTTGGTCGCCTCTCGCTTACCAGGAAACATCTCCATATAGCAAAGAAGAGTATCCCTTGGGACTCGGTATCCAGGCTCAGGGTTGAATCTGGTTTTCTGGTGGTAGAATTGCGCGACAATTCCGAACAGCAGGTACCGATATCTGACATCCCGAACTTAGAACTCCTTTTACAATGTGTCGATTGGGGTATCCAAATATGACCAGATTATCAGTTGATCCTCGACAAATCCATGCGTACAAAATTCTTCCAATCTTAATCTTGATCATGGGGGTTTTCATCCCGGCTTGCTCTTCAACAGAACCCCCCTTGATTTCATTTAGATCCACCCAATTGGTGGCAAGTCAAGATCTCATTGAAATTGATCCCCTGGCGATAGTCACTTTCCAGGTTGAAGTTCCCAAGGACACTCCCCCAGGTCAACCAATACTGCTAAGCATACTGGATGAAGTAACTGGCTTAGCGTTGAACATCACCCGCAAGGAAATGCAAAAGATCGGCGATACCACCTATTCAATTACCCTCCCATTTCCCGTTGGCGCAAATATCAAATACCGCTACGCCCGTCAGGATACATTCACTGCCGAAGAACACACCACAGATCAGCGGCCGGTACGCTATCGTCTTTATCGGGTTGATGGACCTGGTATCGTTCATGATGTAGTCAGCACCTGGAGCGACGGCTCCTATTCTGGTTCCACGGGTCGTATTATGGGCAGAGTGACCAACGCAGATGATGGCACTCCCATCCCCAATTTGCTGGTGGCTGCTGGAGGCGCCCAAACTGTAACAGCCTCCACTGGTGATTTCCTTTTAGAAGGTTTACCCCCTGGAATCCATAATTTGGTTTTTTATGCCTTTGATGGAGCCTATCGACCTTATCAGCAAGGAGCAGTCGTTGCAGCACAGTCAACAACACCAGCTGACATCCAGTTAACTCCTTCTCTGCTTGTTAATCTCATCTTCACGGCCACTGTACCAGATGGAACACTGCCAGCCGTCCCAATCCGTTTAGCGGGAAATCTGGTGCAATTGGGAAATACTTTCGCAGATTTATCTGGTGGTATGAATACACTCGCTTCGCGTATGCCCACCCTGGCTCCCCTCCCAGATGGGCGTTATGCATTAGAAATTGAACTCCCCGCAGGTGCTTTTATCGAATACAAATACACCCTGGGCGATGGATTTTGGAATTCAGAGTACACCCAAAATGGGGATTTCCGTCTACGTACATTGACCGTTCCAGACCAAAACAGCGTGATCGAGGATCGGATCGACAATTGGGGCAGTTCGATTAATGGCGGGCCTGTATTATTTGATCTCTCTGTTCCTTCCACAACCCCGGATTACGACAGTGTCTCCATACAATTCAATCCGTTTGGTTGGACGGAGCCTATCCCCATGTGGAAGCTAGAAGAAGACCATTGGGTATACATGCTGTACAGCCCTATCACGAAGCAGGAGGATTTCGCTTACCGTTATTGCCGCAACGATCAATGCGGTAGGGCAGATGATTCGCTCACTCCAGGAACCAATCCCCTTGGTCGCTTACTTGACATTTCTGTTGGCGCTCAGACTGTTAATGATGTGGTTGAATCTTGGTTCTGGATGCAGCCAGGAGTGGCATCCGAGATGCAGGAAACCCCAGAAGTAAAATCACGCCCTAAAAATTTCATCGCTGGTGTTGAGCTGCTGCCTTATTTCCACCCATCCTTCACACCACGATTACCTATCACTTATAAAGAGATCGACAACCTGCAGGCTAATTGGGTTTTTTTATCACCGACATGGACTTTCACCCGGCAAAATCCACCGGTTCTTGAGTCGGTCACCGGAATAGATCAATCCTGGTCTGACTTGAGCTATTCAACCGAAAAAGCTCAGACTTTTGAATTGAATGTCGCTTATAATCCCACTCCAAATTTCCCAGCCGATATGCAAGATTGGTGGTCGAGCTCACCGCGCGACTTCTCCTGGTGGCAGGTTTGGTTCGAACGTTATCGCAATTTCATACTCAATTTCGCAGACAAAGCCCAGCAGGAAGGGGTCAGCGGCTTGGTATTAGGCGGCGAATGGGTGTCACCAGCATTACCAGGCGGCAAGCTTCCGGATGGTTCCCCTTCAGGAGTTCCCGCAGATGTAGAAAAACGTTGGCGTGAAATAATTTCAGAAATTAGAGAACGGTATACAGGGACACTATTCTGGGCTTTACCTTCCTCAAAGGATGGCATCAAATCACCACCATTCATCGAAGATCTAGATCAGGTTTATTTACTCTGGTCCCTTCCTCTGACTGAACAACCGCATGCCACACCTCAGGAATTGCACGTTGCTGCTGGGCGATACCTGGACAGTGAGGTTTTCTTATTGGATATCAGTCTGGATATGCCCATCACAATCGCTGTTGCTTACCCCGCAGCAGAGGGAAGTCTTCTAGACTGCATAGCCGTCGTGGAAAATAATGATGGAAATTCTTGCTATAATCCAAAATACCTTGAGCCTCCTTATCAAGACAACCCAACTGTAATCCTGGATTTAGAGGAACAATCATCCGCCTACCAGGCATTATTGTATGCGATTAACGACCGGGATTGGATTAATGGATTTGTTTCAAGAGGTTTCTATCCCCCGGTAGAACTGCACGATAAGTCCAGCTCTATCCATGGCAAGCCCTCTCAAACAATTATCGGCGATTGGTACCGTCAATTTCTTCCAGAACCACTATCAGAAGAGTGAGTTCTAAGGTTTCCAGTTCGCTCCCAAGGGTAGCTGATCGCCAAGAACCAATACCGCTTTCCTTCTATTTTAATTGATAATCAACGCGATTAATTTTATATCGATTGTGGTATAATCTCCACGCCATGGATTCGGAAGTAACATCGTTGGAACCACCACCTGATTCTGAATCGGAATTCGTCCCAGGAACATCCCAAATCCACCAGGAAGAACTCCGCCGCAGACAAATGGCTGTTGCTGGCTTGGTTGTTGGTGTCATCCTTCTTCTCGCATTGTTGATCACCGCAGTAATTTACCTATCTTTACCAGCCACCAACACAGAAAATATTCGCGACATCATGATTATTTTCATGGCTCTCGAATTTATGTTCCTCGGTGTGGCACTATTGGTATTGATTGTACAATTGGCAACATTGATAAATTTGCTCCAAAATGAGATCATCCCAATTGTCGAATCAACAAACGAGACAGCCAACACCTTACGAGGTACAACAGTGTTCTTGAGCGAGAATTTGACCGAGCCAGTGATTAAGCTAAATCAATATCTGGCAGGTTTGATGAGACTCACCGAACTGATTGGTTTAACCCGCAAACGTTAATCAACTTACACTAATAATAATATTAAAAGGAGTAAATAAAATGGCTGACAATAGTGGAGATTTAGGATCATTCTTAGCTGGCTTTGTGATCGGAGGTCTGATCGGTGCCGGTGTGGCACTCTTGATGGCTCCACAATCCGGTGAAGAAACACGCGCTTTGATTGCGGATAAGAGCATTGAGCTGCGCGATCGAGCTGTAGAGACTGCCGGAGATGTTCAATCCCAGGCAGGAGACATTGCTTCACAAACTGCTGAAGCTTATAACCAGCAAGTTCAACGCATTCAGGCTGCCGTCGACGCAGGTAAGAAGCCTCCCAAAAAGGATGCTGAAGCTCCCGCCGAATCCTAAACTGTCTCCTGAAAGAAAATAAAAGAGATCGGGATTTCCGATCTCTTTTTTTTAATCTCTTTCCAACTCTTGGATAACTCCCACTATAGCTGCCAAGAAATCTCCGGCCACTACTGAGGTGTTGGTGCCCAAAGTCTCTCCGGATATAATGCCGCTTTGCGCGTGGATCCATGCCCCACTGACTGCTGCCTCATAAGCCTCAAGACCCTGCGCCCGCAATCCAGCGATTATTCCAGCCAATACATCCCCCGATCCCGCTCTGGCTAATGCAGGACTGGCAACCGGGATGAGTGATGTCCGACCTCCTGGTTCAGCGATCACTGTGTTGGCTCCCTTCAATACCACAACATGCCCCCATTCATGCGCGTATTTCTCCGCAGTCTCAACCCTTGTTGATTGAATTTCACTCACCTCGAGATCAGTAAGAACAGACATCTCGCCTGGATGGGGAGTCAACACAGCAGGTTGAGGTAATTTACTCGCCCAATCTGGGATCCTGGCTAGAAGTTTTAACCCATCTGCATCAATGACAAGCGGAGGCAGCTCTTGTTTTTCACCTGCAGTTTCTTTATTTGCTGGAGCAACAAAACCAATGCTTGTTTTTCCGCCGTGAGGTAATACAAAAAGAAGGTTTATGAGAAAATTTTTGGTTGTATCCTCCAAACCAAAGCCAGGGCCGAGCAGTATCGCAGAAACTTTTTCCAGGTTATCGATAACAACTTCTGCTGCACTTTCTGCAATAACACCCATTTCGTGTGGCAACAGCAGCCAAGTAGCTTCAGGTATTTGACCTGCCAATGCAGAATGCAGCGGAGAAGGAACGCCCAAAGTCACCAAACCAACCCCAACACGGTAAGCAGCCTTACCTGCTAACAGCACAGCCCCGGTATAGTTTACGGATCCCGCTACGATCATCGCAGTTCCGAATGTTCCTTTATGGGCATCCCGTTGACGTTGAGGTAGGGTCTTTCGCACCCAATCCGGAGAAGCCACTCTGCGCTGGATCCCCTGCCAGGTTTGCGACCTTTGGTCATCATCCTCAAGACCAATACCCACTAAACGCAATTCACCAATCAAATTATTGGCTGGAAATTCCAGCAAACCACGTTTTACCGCCGCCATGGTCACTGTCATATCCGCTACCAGGCTTTCCGGAGATGCTTCACCAGTGTCGCAATTCACACCGGATGGACAATCCACTGCTACGACAACAGGTTTTTCTGCTATCTGGCCCAATATTCTCTTCGTTGCCCCCAATACTCCACCTACTTTACCTCGTAAGGGTAATTTTATGCCTGTTCCAAGCACTCCATCCATCAGGAGCGCATGGTCAGTAAGCTCTGATTTTAATATATTAAATTTTGGGTCTCCGCTCGCCTCAAGAATCTCTCCCCCGTTCGATTTTAGGCGTTTAACTAATGGATCACCCTCAGGTCTATTCTGCACGATATACACGGTAGCTTTCCAACCCCATTCCGCCATCTTTGCCAGGGCAACCAGAGTGTCCCCACCATTGTTGCCTGAACCAGCCAGCCCCAAAACTCCGCCATCCTTTAGATAATTGTATTTTGCAGCCACCAATTCTGCTAGTCCAATACCCGCATGCTTCATCATCGTTTCATAGGATAAGCCGTTTGCATCAGCTTCCTTTTCGACCGCCTGCATCTCTGCAACACTGACATATTTCATTTCACCCTCTATTGATCATTCCCATAATATTAAGCTTCTCATTGATTTCAAACATCCTGATTAATCAGGTCAAGATCTTTTAATACCCAATCCAAATTCAACGCTGAAAGTTTTTCTGGTTTGGGAATACCACTGACTGGATCCCACTCCCTAATATTGTAATATGCATCAAGCATAGCTGCGAAATCAGGAACGTATCCGCTGGGATCATCTTCATATGGTATCAATAATCCTTTAGGCAACTTGTCATTTACCCTGGTTAACCCCAGACGATTATTGATTACCCGTTTTAAATTCCAGCCTCGTTCTCCAGTTTTAAGCATATCTTCCACAGAAAATTCCACCCCAACGCTGGTATTGATCAACCCCATCACTAATTCTGGAGGCACGTTGGCAAAGATGCACATCACCAAAGAATTAAAGACCGTACGCCAATCCTGGTGGCGAGCAACATTGATCACCTTCTCTGCACCACCTCGTGGTGAATGATAGGTCATCCCCAAGGTTGAATATACTTGCCCAATTTCAACAAGATAATAATCTGATTGGTTATGGCAAGCTCCCCGGGGAGAGGTGGCATGGACAAGTGCCATTCCAGATGCGCCCCGGGGATCGTGGAAGGCGACCTCTAAGCCATTTACCTGCACCGCCAGCTCCTCAGAGCCAAATTGACGCCCCAAGCCTCGTGCGCCTAATGCTAAATACGCTCCGAATCCCTCTTTCTTGGCAGTTTTGTGGATCAACTGCTCAACTGCATCCGCATTCCCCCACTCCAGGGAGATACCATCGGTATCCGTAAGTCCGATCAGACCTTTATCAAAAAGCAACATCGCCAGGCCAATAATATTACTGAGACTGATGCTGTCCATCCCATAACGATCACACAACTCACCAAACTGGGTGATGCGAATAAGATCATTTATTAATAAGTTCGGACCAAAGCCTGCCAAGGTTTCATATTCCGCACCCTTTCGTTTCACTCCATCACCAAGATTGACAACTCTCCCACATGCGATCACGCATCCATGGCAGGCAGACACCCCGGCCAGGATTGTGTTTTTGACATTCACCCCTGAGATATTTATATCCCCACTGGATTTTCCCCGAGTGAAATACCGTTTTGGCGTCTCCATAAGATAATCAAAATAATCTGCAACTCCGGCAGTCCCCAAGTCACGGACAACCTGAGACATGGGATCTTCTCGTAATTCTCGATTGATTTGCGAACGCAATGGCGTGTACCCTTCGAGATCGTAGACGGGGACCGAACCCGTTCCCCTTACCGCCACTGCTTTCAAATTTTTTGAACCCATGATCGCTCCCATCCCCGTCCTTCCAGCAACCCGACCGTGATCGCTCAAAATCAATGCAAATGGAATTTCAGTCTCCCCTGCAGGCCCAATACAGGCGACCTTCGTTCCTGGGGTATCCAGTTCTCGGATCAATGCCTTTTGTGTTTGGTAAGTCTCCATCCCCCAAATATGACGGGCAGACCGGAATAGCACTTCGCCATCCTTGATCCACACATAAACAGGCTCGCTTGACTTACCGGTTATGAATAATCCATCGAAACCGGCTTTCCGCAGCTCCACACCCCAAAATCCGCCGCAATTTGATTCTCCCCATTGATTGGTAGCAGGAGAACGACCACAAACAACGTACCGGCCGACTGCCGGACCTGCCGTTCCTGAGAGGGGACCATTTAAAAAAAGAATTGGTGCTTGAGGTGACAGCGGCTCCAAATCCGGAATCAAATAATCATACAGCAGTCGCGCGGCGAGTGATGCACCCCCTAGGTAATCCTGCTCCCAAGCCCTTGGAATTTCAAAACTTCCGACTGTTGTGCTGCTTAAATCGACTGTCAAGATCGGCTGCATATTTTTAGCTAAATTCCTTTCAAATATACGGATCAAAGTTGAAGTTTACCAGATTATCTATAAACTAACTTGGATAGATTAGCTGGTTCTGAGTATACTGGAGACTATGAATTGTGATCAGAGAATAACTATTCGCGATGCTGCTGCATCTGATCGAGGCTGGAAAGAGGATTTTATTAAATAACGCTGGGGGTCTAATCGGGTAGTATCATCAGGCGTGATGCATGATGTCCCTCAACTCCCCGGTTTTATTGCATGGAGGTCTGGTGTTCGGGTTGGACTTTTAACTTATCAGACTATCGAGAAAGAATTTGAGATTGTAACCCTGGATAGCGTAGAAGAGAAAGTTGGCATAGGGTCTGCGATGATCTCGAAAGCTGTTGATTTAGCCCGCAAATCCAGCTGCAAACGAGTCTGGTTGATCACTACCAACGACAATATGCCAACGTTGCGTTTCTATCAAAAAAGAGGTTTTCACCTTGTCGCCATTCACCGAAATGCGCTGGAAAGATCACGCCGATTAAAACCAGAAATTCCCCAAATCGGTCTGTATGGAATCCCCTTACGAGATGAGATCGAGCTCGAAATCCCTCTCAATTCATGAAAACATCTGCTCGATTAATCCAGGCCGGTAGTGTCGACAAAAGATTACTCAGAATTTGTTTAGCAGATTCTTCGAACAAACTGATATCCTCATAAGCTTCACCACCTTTTTCGCTGACAATATCCGAAACACCCCTCAGGATTAGACAGGGGACCTCGTTTCGTCGCGCTACAAAAGCAATCGCACCCGATTCCCAATCTCCTGCAATGGCACCAAACCTCCGTTTGAGTCCTTTGATATCCGCGGGATGAAGATCTCGATCCCCAGAAACCAATAAGCCTTTATGAACTTCTTGAGGATATGGTTCCCGCAGCCAGGATAGATCCAGTTCAGTAGTATAGTGAGCTATATGCGCATCCGCGTCGCCCATTTGTTCAAAAATGTCATAGACAATTGTTCGTTCAACAAGAACTATCATTCCTGGTTCTATCTCGCCCTTAAAACCACCACAGGTACCCAAATTGATCAGCAGTTTTGGGTTCCACCGGTCGATGGCGTATTGGCACGATGCCGCAGCGGATATCTTTCCCCAACCGCCATGAAACAAAACCAGGCTGTGTTCTTGATTCCTGGATTTGGTTCTTTTCCTAATGAAATCACCGTAGGGGGAATTTTCGATCTGTACATCGGGTACTAATTGGCGAACAGCTCGCCATTCAACGTTTGCAGAGATTATGACAATGATATCTACATCTGTTTTCATCAATCACTCCTTATTCCATCCATAACCCGCTATTTCCTTCCAGCCAATCGGCAATACAAGCAGCTGCTTGCTGGATATCGTTATCAGAGATATCCAGGTACAACGTCGGCAGCACTGATTCAGCGACCAACTCATTCATATTTTCTTGTTCCTCAATAAAGATTTTTAGATCGTTGTTTTGAGAAGGATTCTTAGAGACCTCAAGGCCTTCAGCACGGGCTGTTTGGAATAATTCAGGGCTTCGGGTCACAAAAATCAGATGAAATCCAAGTGGTTGCAGCCTTTGTTCGAGCCATTCAAAACGATAATCCCTTGCCATGTTTTTCAATTGCTGAGCCCGAGTTGAAATATGAAAGTATTCGATGATCCAGGAATAGTAACGCTGCAGTTCAAACATTCTTGCTCCGGTCTGGTAAGTCTCCATTGCCTGCGCTTCCTCTTCCGATACAATATTAATCAAACCTCTGCCCCAGGGATATTTTGTAAAAGAATATCATTCTGCAGATATTAAAGGGGAATGATCGCGGTACTTTCGTGGCCCAATAATACGGCGGTGTTCTTTTAGGACAAAAGCGATTACAGTTTTTAAAGTCAAACGTTTCCCCTCGAGAATGATTATTGGACAAAGTTTCTTATTCATTAGTACCCGGGGAAGAATCACATTTATGGAGTCAGCAGTATCCCAGGATATCATATTCGATCCCGTTCGACTATCCGAAAAAAGATAATCGGGATCTAACTCCTTCTAAATTTGAGAGAATATCGTAAAATGATGACACTATGTTCGTGGCGAATATCTCCTTCCTGAATGAACTTAATAATCTCCTACCGAAGAGAAAGCGTTCTCAAGAGCTGACCATCAGCTTTAAGGGCCGCCAGTCTATAAAACATATCACTGAATCTCTGGGCATCCCTCATACAGAAGTGGGTTTACTCATTGTGAACGAGCAGATCGTCGATTTCAAATACCTGGTCCAATCTGGGGACATTATTCTTGTTCACCCGGCAAGACCTGATCTTGACAGTCTTTCCGGATTGTTCAGAGATGGCAAGCTGACGATCAAGCCACGCTTCATTTTAGATAATCATTTAGGGAAATTAGCTGCCTATCTTCGAATGTTCGGTTTTGATGCTGCCTATCGTAACGATTACCAGGATGATGAGTTAGCGCAGGTCACTGTCGATCACAACCGTATCCTGCTAACCCGAGACCGCCAGCTCCTGATGAGAAAAACCATCCGCTTTGGCTATTTGATTCGATCATTAGACCCGGAAAATCAAGTGCAAGAGATATTTCGTCGCTTTGATCTAACCGGCCAGATGACTCCTTTCCACCGTTGTTTACGTTGTAACAATCCCCTGAAACCAATCGAAAAGGAGACGATACTTCACCGCCTGCAGCCATTAACTAAAAAATACTTTCAGGAATTTCAGATTTGTCCAAATTGCCAACAAGTGTACTGGAAGGGTTCGCATTACGAGCACATGGAACGGCTGGTCACAAGGTTGGTTGCAGCCTCGAAAAATGACGGACTTTAGATTTATTATTCGTTCGAATCACCAATATTAAGGAAATGCGCCAGGAGTATCCTGGCGCTTCACAATCAGGGTAACAAATTTGGTTCCAGAACTAATAATTTTCGATTGAAACCAGGTTCCCAAAGGTATTGATATTCAACGTCCACTCGCTTCCGATCTGAGCCTCCTGGAAGAGACTGAGATCATTGGTCGAATAAACATAGGTCTCATCCCCGGACCTGAAAAAGATCGTATAGCTCTCTTCCCACTCTTCCCCCACACGTTGATCTGCCTGCAGAGCAGGCTCCGGCCAGACAGGAGAAAAGTCACTGCCGGTCAAGACAGCTACATCAATTACGCTCCATTCTTCGAGTGTATATGTGCAGAAAGATGCATAAACCTCGTATTCACAATCCTGCACGACTTCTGCAAAACCACTACCTGAATCGACTGTGTAAGGGGTTCCACAGACCTCAACAGAATTTGGCGCATGTTCAGATGGAACAGAACGTACCTCCTGTCTGCAGGACCCGATCACCCCCTCGACAGGGATTTCATCCTCCCAACCTTTATGCTCCACTGGGACCAGAGCCTCGACAGGGACCGAGCGTTCCCAGTCGGCACGATCAACGATTCCTGTGGTTGGATTTGTGCGGTTTGAAAAGAAAAGATAGGCTCCACAAGCCAGAACCAGTACCGCCACCACTCCCGATATTATCCAAGTGCGAGCTCTCGACTGTTGTTTAGCTGGAGGTCTAAATACTTGTTCACCTCCAACAGCCTCCTGCACCAGGCTGCCTCCGCAAAAGGCACAAGTTTTTTCTGTATCGGGATTATCTTCCCCGCAGTGAGGACAATCTATCATGCTCACCGGACCAGTTTCGTAAGCACCAATCACACGGCCGGTCTCTCGCTTGACCCCTCCAACCAGATCGCCCCCCGCATTTATGGCAAATTTCGGCTGCGGCAGAATTCCGTGAACCACAGTACGGGCAGTGGATATTCGCTCCAGCCTCTGCCCTGGCAATCACCTCCTTATCCGTAATGAATTCCTGCCTTTCAGCCTGTTCAAATTGGACATTATCCGGTTGCGGCGCGCCACAATTCCCACAATGTTTCTCAGATCCAGGGTTGACTCCATTGCAATTTGGGCAGGTCCATTGAAGTTCGACGTGTCCGATTTTTTTTCGAACCATGCTTCCTCAGCCTCCTAGATGATCTCATTTGACATTATTGGTTAGAAACTGAAGATCTGATGGATTTATATTAAATTTAATGCTCCAGTCTTGTGAATAAGATTTATTTTTCAAGTTTGCAAGCCCGATTTTCCAATTAATAGACTTTATAGTTGAGAGGTGCCTAACGATTATTGGCAGGAACATCAATTAAAAAATAACCCTCCCAAGGATAAACAAGGGCTGGTGATTAATATTCCAACCTATTAATATTCAATCAATCCCCAATGCCTTGCGCACCTTCGCAATCTTGGGCTGCGATATCTTGCGAGCTTTTTCAGCTCCCTGTAAAAGTATCTGGTCTAGATAATCCCAATCCTCCATAAATTGACCGTACTGCTCACGCGCCTCAGCGAATTCGGTCTCCAACAGTTCATAGAGATGGTTTTTAATTTGACTATACGCTAAACCCCCTTCAAGATATCTTTGACGAACCCGCTCGACATCCTCAGGTTGGGCAAAGTGTTTATATATTGCGAATACATTATCGGTCTCAGGATCCTTCGGTTCGTCCGGTTGACGCGAATCGGTTACGATCCGCATCACGCTCTTGCGCAGCTGCTTCGATGGGGTAAACATCGGGATTACGTTCCCATAGCTTTTGCTCATTTTACGCCCATCAAGACCTGGAATTGTCCTTACATCTTCTCGAATAACTGCTTCCGGCAGGGTTAGCACTTCACCGTAATTACTATTTATCGCCTGGGCGATATCACGCGCGATTTCGATATGCTGCTTCTGATCCAGCCCTACTGGAACATAATTCGTGTCGAAGAGCAAGATATCCGCCGCCATCAAAGCTGGATAAAAGAACAACCCCGAATTAATCCCTTCATCGGCACTGAAGCCCCTCTCCAAATTCTCATCCACCGCAGACTTATATGCATGAGCCCGGTTCAGCAGTCCCTTAGAGGTGAAACATGTTAATATCCAGGTCAGCTCCATCACTTCAGGTATATCAGATTGCCGGTAAAAAATCACTTTGTTTGGATCTAGTCCTAAAGCCAACCAGGATGCAGCCACATCATAAGTCAGGCGCTTCAGCGTGACCCGATCTTTGACAGTCGTCAATGCGTGGTAATCCGCGATGAAGTACAACGCCTGATATTCCCTTGCCAGTTCCAACGCAGGACTGATCATACCCAGATAATTTCCAATATGTGGGGTGCCAGATGGTTTTATTCCCGTTAGAGAAATTTCATTGGACATATACAATACCCTTTTCTTCGATGATAGTGGTTGATTGTATCAATTTAACCTCTTATATTCAACAGGCTTCATCATGCTCAGATCGATCTCTGAAATTCTCTCCGCACCCAGATTTAGCATTTCCTGATGAACTGCACGTGCCTCTTGGCGTAGTTTCTCAATATTGATGCCGCGGCAAATCTCCGGTAGTGGATCGAGCCACTTACGCATCCGCAGAAACATCTTTCCCGCACCATTATAGTTTCCCCGCAGAATTTGATAGTAGGCAACGGAAACTTGCAATATGGCTCTATATAGGTCTCTGCCCGGACTATGATCCTCCATCCAGGCAATTTCAAGGAAATCATGTGCTTCAAAATACTTGCCGCGATTGAACTTTTCCAGACCCTTTAAACCATAGTGAGATAATGGTTCCTCGCATGTCCCTCGCAGCTCATCCAAATCAATAATTTTGGCTTGTTTCAATAACAAATCAGGTAAATTCTTCACAAAATTCGATCTGGGTACAACTTTAGTTGCCCCAGCTTCTTTCGCTGCGTTCAGATTTTCAATATCCACATGCGGTCCATAACACAAGACTGGTATTCCACGCGTGGCAGGTGCGGATGTGAGCAACATGATCCATTCCAACCAGGGTACGGAATCATTCCCAAGATCGAAGATGATTAATGCTGGTCTCCATTGGGTGATTTTTTCCAGCAAAACCCCATCTCTCCCTTGAAGTGGTTCAGCAAGGGTACGCCCCGCATTCTTATCCTCTTTGGGGGAAATCTCGATCGCGGATTCGATTAGTTTCACCTCAAATCCCTGCTTTTCAGCAGCACTCTCAATGCGAATGTAGAAGTTCAAATCCTTGACAAATGCCAGGATCATTGGAAAATCATTCATAAGTTATATACCTTTTGAGCCAAATTTTAAATTTCAAACCATTGAGGTCCGAAATTAAAATTTTACCAGCCCTGGTCACTTGATACTTTTTCTAATTGATCAACAATCCTGATCAATTCCTGCAGCAGATCTCGCGAGCCATGTTTGCCAAATTCATTAATTAATTGACGATAATACCAAAGCGCACCTTCTTTGCCACCATTAAAACGTTCCCAACTCGATTCACCTTCCCGCCGAATATCTCTTAGCGTGGCGCGAGCATTATAAACCTTATCCGCCAAAGATACCCGCAATGCTTGAGGACTTGCTGTGCGAATTGAGGCAATATATTTCTCTTTGCGAGCGCGCCAGGGTGGTTTCGGATCAGTGTAAGCATCCGTTACCGCAATCACAATCTCAGCCACACCTGTTCCATATCTTTGGCGAATTTCTTCAAGAGTGTCTAAACCTCCTTGATCTTCCACCGCATCGTGCAGCAGAGCTGCAATGGCTTCATCCTCACCACCACCATCTTCAAGCACCAAACTAGTCACACAAAGCAAATGAGCAAAATAAGGTACCTGGCTGCGTTTTCTCACCTGCTCTGCGTGCAGGCGGTTTGCATAAACCAGAGCATCCTCAAATCGCTCAGTTAAGAAGGAGGTCTTTGAATCTATTGATGGCATGCCTGGTCTCCTGATTTATCGGATACTCTCGAGGCGATTCCTGAATGGATAAGGACACTCATGATATTTCTGTGTTCTCAATTCCCGTAAGATTATCTCAAACCGCAATAGTTAAACTTTCCAAATCGCGGGGGTAATAAGTTATGATCTCGTTCTCGTCTTCTGTGACAAACACGGTATCCGAATGACGGAATCCACCCAATTCAGGTACATATAATCCCGGCTCAACGGTGAATACCATCCCTGTTTGAATCTCGGTCTCATCACCCACATCCAGGAAAGGTGCTTCATGGTACCGCAACCCGATGGCATGACCAACATGATGCTTCCAAAAATCCATCAAATCATTGTCTTCGTAATAAGATCGTACCTCTCGATCCACATCTGAGCATTTCACTCCCGGTCGAATTGCTGAAAAAGCAGTATCTTGTAGGGCTGCCATATGATCGAACATACGCTTTTGATCATCGCTTGCAGTCCCGATAATCATGGTACGCTCTAATTCGGAATTGTAACCCCAGACTGGGGCCCCCGCACCTGAAACCAGTACATCACCGACCTGAAAAATGATATTGTTCGCCAGTGCATGCGGAATGGCTGCATTGCGACCAATCTGGCCCCGGTATCCTGCTCCAGCCCCATCAAAAATGGGCTTTGTGCCCGGTAAACTGGTCCAATAGTATCCAACATGATCAGATTCGCTTCCTGGCTGGCTCGCTGGCTGACTTCGGTCTCCGTTGCTCCGCTGCGTGTATAGCGCTGAAGCAGGACGTGTGCCAGATGGCCCCACTTCACGCTCTCCCGGATCAATGCCAGCTCGGATTCGCTCTTGATCATCATCTGGTCCTCGATGAACCCGGTGATCTTTATCGTCTTGCAGTCCATCAGCTCACTTAAATCAGGACCGCGATATCCAAGCATCCAAGGATATCCATCCCAGTCCACTCCAATGTCTCCATTTATACCCATATCCATTAGCATATCTTTCATGATCATCATTGGATGGGGTAGATATGGATACTCCAGGTAGTGATCCACACGTTGGATAAGTGAATTAGATTCAGCATGTTCAACTTCCAGCCTGGGAACAAATAACGCTCTCTCGCCTGAAGCGTTTAACACAAAAGCGATCGGGCGTTCCGTGGGGATGAACGCAAACCCGGTAAAGTACAGGATGTAATGATTATCGAATAAAACCATGCCAGTTAATTTTTCTGCCTGGACCAATTCCAGCATTCGATCGACTCGCTGAGAATACTCCTCGATTGGAATACTGATAGAGGTTTCCATCTTATTCTCCCTTATTCAATAATTTCGAAATCACTGGTAATCTCCACCGAGCCTTTGAGTGTGTTGATCACCGAGCAATATTTATCCTCCGAAAGGTAGATCGCCTTCTTGACATTTTCATGTGATAGATTTCCTTTTAAAGTGTAGTGTAGGTGGATATGAGTAAACCGGTTAGGCGGTTCGCTATCCTGCTCTCCGGTGCAAATCACTTCTACACTCTCAAGTGGTTCACGCTGCTTTCTCAATATATTCACCACATCATAAGTGGAGCATGATGCGGCTGACATCAGCAGTAAATCCGAAGCCTTCAAACCTCTCCAGAGAGGCTCATGCTCAGACCACAGTCCAATTACAAGAGGTGTACCGCGCGAATCTATACCTGCCATCAGCGTCGTTGTGGAATTGATCCATTTAATATTTACTGTGCTTGATGAAGAGACCATTTCTGGTTCCATTCTTATTGTTTTCAACTCAACTCCCATAAAAGCTTCGTCTGTTCAAGGATAGAAGTAAATGTACTCGAATCACCATGGTCCACAGGGCTAAAACTATGATCATACCTCTCGGGAAATTTCTCCCCCAACAAAGCCGCCACAACGGCGGTGGAACACACCCTGGCGGCCTTCAAATTATAGCCTCCCTCTAAAAATAAGCTGATCCGCCCCTGACAGTTTTCATCTGCCCAATATGCTAATTGCTTTATTAATTTGCCATATCCACCAGAGGTGAGCTGCAGGTTTCCTAAAGGGTCGTCAAAATGAGGGTCGAATCCATAGCTGACAAATATCATCTCCGGTTGGTAACGATACAGCAGGGGGAGGATTATCTCATCCATGACTGTGCTGAATTCATTATCTCCCGAAAATGGGGGTAGTGGGAAATTCGCGGACCTCATTTCTCCAGGTCCGTTGCCGGTCTCATTCAGCCAACCTGTCCCTGGATAATGTGGATATTGGTGGGTTGAAAGGTAAAACACGTCTCCCCTCGAGAAAAATATATCTTGAGTACCATTGCCGTGATGCAAGTCTAGATCAATAATTGCCAGACGGCGAGCTCCCTCCTCCTGGATTAAGTACTCAGCCGCCAACGCAATATTGTTTAATAAGCAAAATCCCATAGCTCGTTGCGATGTTGCATGATGACCTGGGGGACGAGTGAGGGCAAACCCGCGCTGTGCTTCACCCGACCACACCGCGCGGGCGATCGCGATCGCTCCACCTGCAGAATTTAATGCTAAATCCCAAGAAGCCTGGGTTGTATAGGTATCTGCGTCAAAATGCATTCCTCTTTCACAGATCTCTTCCAACGCACTGAGGTATTCCGGGGTATGGATTGCCCATAATACATCTTTTGATATTTTATCGGGTTCCAGTCGGGGATATGCTTGCCAATACCCAAATTCTTCTAATGCAGATTTGATCGCCTCAACCCGTTCCGGTCGCTCAGGATGACCAATTTCATAATGTCTTTCATGTCCATCGGGATAGAAAAATACTAGATCATTCATGTTCATGAACCCTTGGTGAAATCAGACCAATTGTACAGCCGATGGTATAGTCCGTCAATTTTCCAATATTGACTTAGAGTGGTCTTATTCTCTATAATATAAGTAACTCATATACTCAGGGATGATTGGCATGGTATTTCAACGAAGGTCATTGCTCATAATTTTATTTATCCTCACGTCCGCCTGCCAAACTGGAGTTTATACCGCTTCAGCAATACGGACTTCGACCCAAAATCCCCCAACCGTTACACCAACTCAGCTGTTACCCACTAACTCGCCTGCGCCTCCGACCGAAGAAAACCAATTTACCCAGAAACGATCTCGGATGGTGGACGAACAGATAGCACCTCGCGGCATCGAAGATCAAGCCATATTAACAACTATGCGCAAAATCCCCCGGCACAAATTTGTGCCTGAAGATATGGTTGGCCAGGCGTATGAAGACCACCCTCTACCGATCGGTTATGGACAAACCATTTCCCAACCTTATATTGTGGCTCTAATGACTCAGGCTATTGATCCAAAACCTGGACAGCGAGTGCTTGAAATTGGCACTGGCTCCGGGTACCAGGCCGCAGTGTTGGCTGAACTCGGAGTGGAGGTTTACACGATTGAAATTATCCCAGAGTTAGCTCAGCAAGCTTCCCAAAGATTGGATGAACTTGGCTATACGAATATCCACACTCTTAATGCTGATGGTTATTTCGGGTGGCAGGAGTTCGCCCCTTTTGATGCTGTGTTGGTCACTGCTGCACCCGATCATCTACCCCCATCCTTAGCTAATCAGTTAATCGAAGGTGGGCGTCTTGTCATCCCAATCGGCCCGGTTGGTTTCTTACAAACCCTGTGGTTGTTCGAAAAAGACGGTGGAGAACTTCAGGCTACAAATCTGGGTGGAGTGACTTTCGTTCCCTTCACGGGAGAACACTGAGCTAACTTAAATAATCTCAATCAGTTATCGATCGTTATTGCAGCAATCCCGTAAAATAGCGCTCCCAGCAGTAAAACCACTGAAAAGTTGGTACTCAAGACAAGAATTGCCGCTAAAACAGCTGCCATAACCGACGCACACCCATTTACCGCCCATGCCCATGACACCAACGGGGAACCAGCACCTTCTAACCAGGCTAATCCCATGGGAAAAGGCACACCCATCAAAATCCCCATCGGAGCCAGGCTCAATCCGAGTATCATGCTTCTTGAGATCAGCGGCCATCCCAAAGTGTACTCTTGAATAAGACCATAAGCTATGGGGGTGACAATTGCCAACCCAAATAAAATGATCAGCATCCATCTCCTCCCCGTCCACACCTTACGCGAGTAAACACTTCCCACACTCGAAAATAACAATAACGAGAGGACAACCAATGTGAAAGCATAAGTTGGATGTTCCATGGATAAGATGCTCTTTTGGATCAGCGGTATTTCCAGAAACAAGAATGCTAAACCAATGCTCCCAAAATAAATGAGAACCCGCCAGGTTGGGATTGGTTCAGTAAAGTTTGCTGACTCATTATCCTTCAGATGCAGGTTTCCCACATGCCTGCGTTTGATCGTCAACGGCAAGATAATCAGCAGAAAACTCAATCCACCAACCAGGATCAATAATGCCAACAGCACAAAATACCCACTTCCCCCGAAGGGCTGCCAGACGCGGCCAATGGTTGCCAAAATCTGGGGAGTTTGCTCCCATTTGAAAAAATGAAAGAAAAACGGATGATTGTCTATCGCTGGTGTGACAGAAAATGGATAACCTGAATAAGTATTATTCCTTGATGAAGCATTAACCAGTTCGCTGAACACTTGGAAATAAACAGGTTCAGGTAATTGATTGAAGCGATTCGTCTCCTTCGGTGTTATATCCGCTGCCCACACCAAATCGAAGCGGCGGTCGCGAATGAATTCCCGTACTTGAGCCAGCTGCAGTTCGCTCCAATCACCAGACTTGACCAGAAAGGTCATTGTTTGAATCCCGCGATAGGCAACGATCTTGTTACCAGGATTTTCTGTCCCGCACTCTCAAGCGCCTCGAGCAATGTGGCAAACATTCGGAGAGACTCACTGGGTGGTGTCTGCAGCCAACGGGTCACCACAAGAACACCCTTCTCTGACAAATGTGGCATCATTCTGCAAAGGATTCAACCGTTAATGTGAAATTCTCAGTTAGGCTATACGCACCACTGGCAACAGGCCGGTAAGGATCATTGAGCGGTAAGAAGATAACATCGAATTCCTTTCTATTTGATTCTAAATATGCTCGGCTGGATTCAATTTTGATATCCACCCTCTCAAATGCATACACGTCATTCTCTGGGGCAGTTTGGGAAATTGCCTCCAGCACTAATGGGTTATCTACGACAGCTGTCACCTTGCTCGCACCTCCGGCCAAAGCTTGTATCACCCCCAACCCCCCTCCGGATTCCAAAACCAAGACTTCTGCTTGAGGATTTATTTGAAAGGCAATTGCTTCTGGCAGATAATCAGCTGCTGAAAATTTCTGTGGTTCGATCAGTGTTACCGGTTGCAGTGTGCCCGCATCGATCGCCATCCCTATCTGGGTGGTGGATTATCCGGGTAGGTATAACTCAATCCAGGCATCACCCTGGTGCTCGCCCCAGCGACCACATCCAATCTTGAAATCGCATTCCACGCACCGAAGAGCTTCTCGGAGCCGGGTATACGCAGCGCATAGGGAAGCCCTTTGTAGGGGGAAATTGTCACCCCAATGGGTGCTAGATATCTGCTGTTGATCGCCGAAAATAACAGCAAAATGACCGCTCCAACCACCAAAGCGGTCAACACGAGCACATTAAATATTTTTGGTCCTTGATAATTTGATCCCATTACTGCTATGAGAGCAATCATTCCACTTGCTAATAAGGCTCCAGGCACACCAGCCAGCTGCATCACAATTAAAGCCAGGAGAATACCCACAGCGGATCCAATCAGATTTACTGCATAGACTAGATTACTCCTTCCAAGACCGCTTGAAAGCCCAGCACCGATCCCCAGACCGGCAAATACAAATGGAATGGTCAGTACCAGGTAATAGAGACCAAAATACAACACCTGCCGGTAGTCCCAGGCAATACTGTAACTATCAAAAGGAAGCCAGTTCACTACAATATAAGATAATCCCACACTGGCAGTAAACCCGAGCCCAGAGATCGCTAACAATCTCTCGAGTTTTTTCCTCCCATCTTGGATTTTGCCATTCTTATACCAACCAGGGAAGATACTCAACAAGGAACCACTAGCTCCAAATCCCAATAGAGCCAGGCTGACCACCAGGAATGCAAAGTGATAGTATTGTGCCACAGCCAGCAATCGGGTCAAGGTGCTTTCCAGCATCAAGGCAGCCGCTGCCAGGGAAGCAATACTGAGATAGACTCTCTTATCGTAAAACTGTGAGCTACTGATGCTATTCGCTCCCGAGATTTCTAATTGAGAATGGATTAATAAAATACCCCTGGTTCGGGGTATTATTCACCTGTAAAATTTGACGATATCGATATAATCTGCTAGAGATATTTTGGGATTCACCCTGGTCTGAGAGCACAATCTCACCACCTTTCCCCACATCATTCCCCCTTCCTTACTAACATCAAGGTTCAATCACCGTGACACCACAGTCTGAGGTGAACGATCGAAACTGCCTGAGATGGAATCCGGGTAAATTCTGATCACACCATCCACAACACAAGCTAAAGCGAAGAGAATACCCTCGATAATCTAAAACATGTGCCCGCTGCGCGTTGTCGATAATATTCATCGGACACGGATCACCCAGTATGAAGGACCATTAACCCATTCCCATCCGGTTTGAAGGTCAAGATTCCTTGAGGCACCTTATTATCAATTACCAACCAACCCTGATCCATATACTCCCATATGACCTGGAAGGGTTCTTTTCCTGGTACCCACTTTTCGGCGATCACGATGCCATGTCCTGGTAAGATGGTAAAAACAACCTCTCGAGGATCACTTGGATCCTGCAGAGCTGCTGACCTTGAGAATGCAATTTGAATTGCGTGAGCCTGTGCTTCGGTAGAGCATGAAACGGGGTAATGATAATATGGCTCGTCAAGGAACACATGCTCGATATGCTGCGGGTCGTATGCTGACACTCCTCGATGTCCATGAAGTTTTGATCTAGAGACCGGAACCTCCAACCCATTATCTAGCTTGATCTTAGGCAAATCTTTATCCATCTCCACCAGTTCTACAGCTTCTGAAGATGGAGGATCGTTTCGTTTGCCTTCTACATTTCTTATCAAGGCCCCTTTGCCATCCGAACGGACACCGACAATTATCGCTAATTCATCATCAGTTAGTTTATCCTTGACAACCGGGCGTGCACTCCCTGTGACTGTCGTAACCAGGCTATCAATCTTAGGATCCCAGGTAGCAAAACAGCCTTCACTATATTGGCTGGCAATGGCATCCGGCACCGCAGGTACTGTTGCCAGATTCGTAACCAAAATCATTTCAGTGAAGAATTGACGCTGGCCCAATTCATAACCAGCTCTCTGCATCGCAGCTGGAGTTTCGAGTGAATCCCATACTTCTTTCGAAATTAGATCACCAACTAGTTGGTGATCTGTGATCTCATTGGTGCTGATGGCGGTGACGATTCTACCCATAATATCTTCATAGAACAAATCTGGATCGGAGGCATCGATCCTTGGATGGGCACCAACTAAATCGAAAACGTATGCCTGCTCAACTTTCTTATGACCAACAACCAGAAGCACGCGAATACTCATACTCTGGGTTTGGACTGTCCGCAATAATGCCAGGATTGGTCCGCCGCGCTTTCCCTGCTCGTACAAGGTATGGTATGCCTCTGGTCCCAGACCAGGTAGAGTAAAATCCATCGGATCAGGTGGATCTTTCTCTAACACCCGCTCAAAATAATCTAATTTTTCCTGTACTTCTTCTGGAGTAGCTTGCACAATCGTGAAGACTGTCGGAGAATGGTCCAGGTTGTACTTTCGCCGAGCAGTGAAGATCAATGCATCCCGCCAGCGGATTGGTTGATTAAATTGGGAGGTGGTCATTAACACCTCAGTGTCCGGACCTGGCTCATCGTAAACAGTGTGACCAGTATTACGAAATCGATCGAGAAGGTTTTCTGCAAAGTCTTCAAGTAGAGGGGATTCCTGGGCTGGCACATAAGATAATTTTATTTTCCGCCACCAGGTGTGCGCAATTTGTAAATTTTGTTCAGGTTGTATCATATTCATGCCAATAATCCTTCCTCACGGGTAATTAAACAATAAACTCTTGGGGGATAACTTTAAACGATTATCAATCTGCTTCTGAGATACGCTGCCTCAAGCAATTTGAATTACAACTACCTCCGATATGTGTATCATTAGCAAGTGATACATTCAAATATCATGGGGCTATTGGGTATCAAGTATTTTAGCAGATAATCGATAATTTTTACGTAAACTTCGAGATCAATCTTCTCATTTCTGATCTATCCCACTTGTGAGATCAAAAGTCTTGCGTCACTGGAAATTATTCTGTATACTGGTTCCTATCTCCAAGGTTATTTAATAATATGAGAGGGCAGCTTATGACCGAACTCCTTTATCAGAAAGATAGCTACATCCAAGAATTTCAGGGAATGATCACCAGGATTGATTCCGAGAATAACGCCATGATATTAGATCAAACTGCGTTTTATCCTGGAGGCGGTGGCCAACCCGCAGATTCAGGCCAGTTAACAGCTGGAGAATCGGATTACCGGATCAAAAGAGCTCGCAAAGTTGGGTCAGACATCTTGCACATCATTGACGGTGAAATGCCACTACCAGAAATTGGTCTGGCTGTCAGGGGGAAGCTCGACTGGGATCGCCGATATCAGTTAATGCGCACTCACACTGCCATGCATATCTTGTGTGGAGTTATATTCCGGGACTACAGTGCTTCAGTTACCGGAGGAGCGATGGAACCACTGTCAGGCAGGATGGACTTCGAATTCGAGACGATGCACAAAGACTTGGTGCAGGCAATAGAAACCGCCATCAACCAGGAGGTTGACAATGCTCGCCCTGTCAGGGTGGATATTCTGCCGCGCGCTGAAGCTTTCCAAATCCCAGATTTGATCCGCACCAAAATTAATTTGCTCCCAGGGGTATCCAGGAAGTGCGGGTTGTTGAAATTGAAGGACTCGATTTACAGGCAGATGGCGGCACCCATGTCAGCAATACATCTGAAGTTGGCCGGATCGAGATTGTAAACTATAAGAGCAAGGGTAAAATCAACAAACGGATTTATGTACGCCTGGTTGCCTAACAAAACATGGATCGAAAAAATGTAGTCATCTGCGGAGCAGGAATTGCTGGAATCAGCACGGCTTACAACCTCGCTGTTCAGTACGGTTTGAAGGATGTTCTCCTGGTCGACGAACGTCCTCCGTTGAGTTTGACCAGTGACAAATCCACTGAATGCTACCGCAACTGGTGGCCAGGACCGGGCGACGCCATGGTTAGCCTGATGAACCGCAGCATTGATCTGCTTGAAGACCTGGCTCAATCCACCGGCAATGTATTCAATCTTAATCGCCGTGGGTATTTATACTTAACTGGTAGTCCGGAAAAAATCCCCTCCATGCTTGCCAGCGCTGAGGAAATCTCGCGGCTAGGAGCCGGCCCCCTGCGCATTATCAGAGGGGATTCAAGTGACCCTCGATACATTCCGACTAAGCCGCATGGATTTATGGGTAGTCCGGATGGTGCAGATTTGATCCTCGATCGAAACCTGCTGCGGCGGCATTATCCATACATTACTGAGAAGGCTATCGCTGGTTTACACATTCGCCGGGCAGGTTGGTTCAGCGCTCAACAGCTTGGCAGCCTGCTTCTCGCGAAAGCAAAAACCCAGGGAGTACAGTTGCTCGAGGGGCGAGTTAATGGTATCGATCTTGATCATGGACGGGTTACTGCAGTCCATCTCGAGGGAGGAGAACGCATCCAAACACACCATTTTGTTAACGCTGCTGGTCCATTTCTGAGCCAAATTTCAGAGATATTCGAAATCCAGTTACCGGTATATTGTGAGCTGCACCTTAAAGTCTCGACCAATGATCACCTGAAAATCATCCCCAGAAAAGCTCCATTATTAATTTGGAATGACACCCAAAAATTGCCCTGGTCAAAGGAAGAGAGTGCATTTCTGGCCGAGGATCAAGACAACCGCTGGTTGCTGGAAGAATTTCCACCAGGAGTCCATACCCGTCCCGAAGGACTCGAGGACAGCCCAATAATTCTCATGCTTTGGGAATATCACACCTTAGAAGTAGATCCGGTTTGGCCGCCTCCAATGGATAGTGATTATCCAGAAATAGCTCTGCGCGGTCTGGCGACAATGATCCCAGAATGGAAGCACTATTTCGAGAAACCGCCACGACCGTATCTGGACGGTGGGTATTACACGAAAACCAAAGAAAATCGTCCATTGAGCGGTCCGCTGCCTGTCGAAGGCGCCTGGGTTATCGGTGCACTATCCGGATATGGCTTGATGGCTTCATTAGCCGCTGGTGAACTTCTCGCTCTCCACTTGTTAGATAAAGATCTGCCAAGTTATGCAGCAGCATTTGACCTCAAACGCTATCAAGACCCAGCTTATTTGATTTTTGTCCAAAATTGGATGATTCAGGCCAACTGTAGATTTTCCTCCAGCAACAGTGATCACTAATTAGTTTCTTTGCCGAAGATTTGGAATAATATTGACCTCAACAACCGTTGCTCTGCTGCAGATAAGCGCCTTTGGTACTGACCAAATTCAGAATCAAGCCAAGGGCATTCAATATTCACCTGCCAGCCGCTCGTATCAGCTATGCCAATGCCCCTGGTGTGGGGGGGTTATGTTGATAAATGTGGCACCCTCCAACACTCATTGAGAAGTGAGGTTGGTTCAGAGATCAAAACGCTGCCGTCAACTACCTTTTAGGGCGCCCCCGTTTGTGGGGTCTGGAAAGTGCTTTCCCGCAGCTCCACCACGGGCATCGTCTCACCGCTACTGATAATCCACTTACTATTTTGGCGTAATTCCTGGGCGATAAGCACCTGAATGTATTGCTCAGCTAGCGTCCCTTTTCCTTCCAGCTCTTGGAGGATCTCCCGCAAGGCCACTTTTTCCGCCTGAGTCGTCAAGCTAATCCGTGTGGCTTCGGCCTCTGCGAGCTTGGTGATCTGGTAGGCTTCTCCATCGGCTTTCTTCTGCGCTACATAGAATTCGCTGTCTGCAAATGTACGTTGTTGAATTGCCTCAGCCCCCGCCTTTTCCTGAAGCTGCACAGCGACCATTCGGTCTTTGATCGCCGAGAGCACCTCTACTGGTGGTGAGGCGTTCTGGACTTGTACATGGATAAACATAACACCATATTGATCCTCTTTTTCCTTCAACGCGGCCATCACTTCTTGGTTGATCTCCGCGCGACCGTGCATTACCACATCCATCTCTCTGGTGTTGACGATATCCCTTAGTGTGCCTTCTACAAAACCGGAAATAATGCGTTCGGGGTCAAGTACTTCAAGCTGAAAGCGTATGGGGTCATCCACTCGATAAGTATAGAGCAGAGAAATATCCATGGTAACATCGTCAGCGGTCATCGTAGAGAGTTTATCGACCATACCTGACCGTTCGATTACCATTACCCCGATGATGGTATCCACAAAGGGAATCCGAATATGCCAGCCAGGTTCGTCTATACCAACAAATCGACCACCCCGGAGGTGCAAACCTCTTTCGTAAGGGCGGATTTTGTAAACCGCAGCCCTCGTAAAGGAAAAGAGCACTACCCCAACAATCAGCAAAACTAAGATCATCGAGGCATTTTTGTATAGTCTTTCAAGACAACCGCGAGCGAACCGGTTTTCTTTATCAACCTCTTCCAAGGAATTGGCACCAGATTGGGTATTTTGAGACATGTAACACCTCCGTTAGTATCTTCACATTAATCAAGGTTATGTAATTGGAACTATAGGTTTGACAGTTTTTTGCTCCTGCTAGTGTCTAATATTCAAAAGGTCCAGGCATAATTTAATTGCGTTCTGGTGCATCCCGGATTCTTGATATACGAGATATCAAATTTTCTTTCACATGATTACCTCCTCTTTAGAGGAATTCAATATGTCGATCAACAAAATTACCAACTATGTGTCCAGCTTTGAAATTCTGCATCTAAAACCCGCCACTCTGGATGGATTAGTTTGCTGGCTTTCCTGCCACGACCAATCCCCTCTGATCTCAGCTCTGCCGCTTGCTCAATTCAATTACGATCCAAGAGCTGCTTAATCCCACTGCATCCATTTCTCTTACCAAACACAACCTTGTTATCACTAAGTGCCTCTACTTCTGTCATAATCGCGTATCCAGGTTTTGGTACCGATGAAACGCTGAGCGGGATGAAAATAGTTGCCTCTGTGATGGGCAAATTGGCATGAATGGTATTTTGTCCTGCCATACTCCTCCCCGATATGTCGGTTGGCTACATGTCGCCTATCAATATATTACATCAATTTTTCAGCAAAGTCAAGAACCGCTCTTAGCTGATCTTTTTTCCTGCTCTCCAACCGCTTATTGGGGGCGCGAAGGGCTGCTGATCGCCGCGTTCTACACTCTTCAAATGCAGTTGTTGAGCCATCGATGTCGGTGAACAGGAAGGTGACTGTGCCTTCGGGGAGGTCGGTTAAGGTCAGGCATCAGGGCAAGACCGTGTCTTCACATCACGGGAACGTAAAGCTTTGCAAGAATTTGTTGTACAGGTCCCAATCTTGCTGACCGTCGGTGTGAAGCATCGAGATTCTAAATAGATGGTCGCCCTTGATGAAGTAATACTCGTCAAAGGCGTACCACCCCGGACCTGCCTCATGGGTGAGGCGGATTGCGGGAAGCCCAGCGATCTCTCCCGATACACCAGAATGGTTCGCCCAGTTGGTGACAGTACGCCTGCCCTTGAGCACCGACCCGGATACGCTTAAAAAACGCTTGTATAATTAGTATCACTTGGAAGTGCTCACCCATAACTGGCAAGATAAACCTTTCATGCGAGTATAATTCCAGGCGTAAAACCAACAATCTGATTTGGACGTCCTGCTCAGAGCACTCAATGAATTTCTCAGATGATTGATTTTGGAGAAAAAATGAAGATCACAGATTTATGGAAAGAGAGCGATAAGCCGACGAAATCATTTGAATTATTCCCACCCAGATCCGAAAAAGCAGCTGACCTCTTGGAAAAAACGATTTACGTTCTGGCAGGATTGAAACCAGATTTCGCTTCGGTGGCTTTTGGCGTAAGGGTTCAAAACGAGCAGGATCGCACCAGCTGCTGGTGAACTTCTCGCTCTCCACTTGTTGGATAAAGATCTGCCAAGTTATGCAGCAGCATTTGACCTCAAACGCTATCAAGACCCAGCTTATTTTGATTTATTGTCTAAATTGGATGATTCAGGCCAATTGTAGGTTATCCTCCAGGAACAGTGGTTCTCTGCCGAAGATTGGGAATAAATATTGACCGCAACAACCGTTGCTCTGCTGCAGATCAGCGCCTATGGTACTGACCAACTTAAGAATCAAGCCAAGGGTATTCAATATTGCCACCAGGCCGCTCAACTTGGCGATGATATCGCCCTCTTCCCAGAAATGTGGAATATTGGTTATATCTCTTTTGATAGAGATGGATCGAGGGATATGCTGTTGGTACAGGGTGGCGATCAAGAAGGTATTCTTTTAGCCGAATTTGATTTGGAACAGCTCATAAAATACCGGCAACAAGAAGTCTGGGGAGCTGCGTTTCGTAAGCCAGCCAGATACCAAGCTCTTCTTTCACAAAAGTCAAATCATCCCTTCATTCGCTCTGCAGCCAGAAGGTGATTTACCATACAAGCTCACCAGGATAATTTGCATGTTCGACATGAAAAATGAATTCCTAATTGATGAAGACGTAATATTCCTGAATCACGGATCATTTGGCGCCTGTCCGCGACAAGTTTTCAAGACCTATCAAGATTTTCAGCGTGAGTTAGAACGCCAACCAGTAGAATTCCTTGGTCGCAAGGCTCCAGACCTGCTGGCAGAAGCCAGACAGGAATTAGCCCGATATCTCAATGTTGAAGCAAATGATGTCGTGTATTTTCCCAACCCAACCACGGCGATTAACATGGTCGTCCGAAATCTCGATCTTCAGCCTGGTGATGAAATATTGTCAACCGATCATGAATATGGTGCTATGGATCGCACCTGGCGTTTCGTGTGTCGAAAATCGGGAGCGAAATACATTCATAAACCAATTCCATTGCCCGTTACGAACCATGCGAATTTCGTTGAATCCTTCTGGAGTGGAGTCACTTCGCGGACTAGAGTGATATTCATCTCCCATATCACCAGCCCAACTGCCTTGATATTCCCGGTGCAGGAGATCTGCCAGCGAGCCCGTCAATCTGGAATACTCAGCATCGTGGATGGCGCACATTCACCCGGACACATCCCTTTAGATTTGAGTTCTATCGGCGCAGATATCTACACGGGTGCCTGTCATAAGTGGCTATGCGCCCCGAAGGGAGCAGCTTTCCTGTATGCTCATCCGAATACGCAACCAATTCTCGATCCTCTGGTAGTCAGTTGGGGATATGAATCCGAAAAACCTGGCCCTTCCCAATTCATTGATTACCATGAATGGCAAGGTACTCGAGATCTGGCTGCATTCCTGTCCGTACCGAGTGCAATCCGCTTCCAAAACGAGCACCGTTGGGATTTGGTCCATCAACGCTGCCATGATCTAGCCCGTCAAGCTCGCCATCAAATAAATTCCATCACGGGCCTGGAGGCGATCTCTCCCGATACACCAGAATGGTACGCCCAGATGGTGACAGTGAGCCTGCCCTTGAGCACCGACCCCGATATGCTTAAGGAACGCTTGTATAATGAGTATCACTTGGAAGTGCTCAACCATAACTGGCAGGATAAACCTTTCATGCGGGTATCCTTCCAGGCATACAATCGGCAAACTGATTTGGAAGTCTTGCTCAGAGCACTCAAAGAAGTTCTCACATGATTAATTATTGAGGAATAAAATGAAGATCACAGAATTGTGGAAAAAAAGCGATAAGCAGACGATATCATTTGAATTGTTCCCACCCAGATCCGAAAAAGCAGCGGAACGCTTGGAAAAAACAATTGACGTCCTGGCAGGACTGAAACCAGACTTCGCTTCTGTGACTTTTGGCGCGGGGGGTTCAACGCGAAAAGGTTCGTTTCAGCTGTTGGAGAAAATTAAAGTTGGGAAAAAGCTGGAGGTGATCGGATATTTCGCGGGTTATGGTTTAGGACCTGAAGATATCACTGGCGTATTGAATAGCTACCAGGAATTAGGGATCGAGAATATTCTAGTCGTTCGAGGAGATATCCCACGAGATGACGAAGGATTTACGCCTCACCCGCAAAGTTTTGAACATGCCTCCAGTTTGATGGAATATATTCGCCCGAAATATAATTTCTGCCTGGGTGTGGCCGCTTATCCTGAAGGACATATCGAAGCTGAATCAAAAGAAAAGGATTTGGAGTACTTAAAGTTGAAAGTGGATCAAGGTGCTGAATACATCATCACCAATTATACCTATGACAATCGGTTCTTCTATGAATTCCTTGACCGCTGCCATGCGCTGGGAATCAACATACCGATCGTAGCTGGCGTGATGCCGATTTACAGTGAAAAGATGATGGATTCTTTAGCCAGGTTATGTGGAGCTACGATCACAGCCGATATCCGTCAGGGATTGGGAAATCTGCCAGAAGGTGATAAAGAATCTGTGCTCAATTTCGGTATCGAATTCGCTTACCGACAATGTAAGGATTTGCTGAAATCCGGTGTTCCTGGAGTACACATTTACACGATGGATCGCTATAAAACAGTCGCGGCCATCGTAACCCGGTTAAGAGATGATGGGTTCTTCAATTCAGATTTTCAACAGTAAATCAGTTACCCTTGAGTTTGCATCACTCCCAAGTTAGGATCTAAGAATATCTATAAGGTCTCCGCTCACCGCCAGATACTCTCATAAGAGTGTTTTCCCACTAGCAAATTCCCCTCTGAAAAACGCTCTGGATTAAAAGGCTGGATATCAGTGGTCTCGACCTCACCATCGACAATTAATTCTGCCATGCATGCACCAACTGCGGGAGCGATCTTAAAACCAGTGCCGCTGAACCCACAAGTCAGATAAAAACCTTCCGGACCAGCCTTGCCTATGATTGCCCTCTGATCTGGTGTGATGCCATCGTAACCCCCACATGAATTGTGCAACGAACCATTGTCCATCCCTGGAATACGCTTGCAGATCCGATCTATGGCTCGATCAACAAAGCCAGGTTTGGAATGATCGCTATCACTATCTGGAGATTCTCCAATAGGATTATTATCTTCCAGACCAACCAGAGTCAATCCCCCTGTTTCGGGTCGGAAATACATAGAGTTGGGAAAATCGATCACCGTTGGATGGTCAAATCCAAGCTCTTTTGGTCTTCTGATAAACATCGTATCGTGACGCCAGGTATCTATTGGTAGCTCAAGCCCAATAAGCTTGGCAATTTTCCCAGCCCAGGCTCCAGCTGCATTCACAATAATGGGTGCTGAATACTCACCGCAGCTGGTTTTGACTCCTTGAACTCGATCGCCTTGAATGGTGAAATCAATCACCTCGCAGTCCTGTATCAATTGGGCTCCATTTGCTCTGGCAGTGTCCATAAAGGCACTCGTGCAGCCGGCAGGATCAGCGTATCCCGAATCGGGCTCATAAGCCACCAGTTCAACATCCTCCCTGTAAAATGATGGCGCCAAGCGACCAACATCCTCCCTATCGATCAGCAATGATGGAATGCCGATCTTCTGTTGCATTCGCACATTTGCCTTCAAACTATCCACAGCATCCGGAGAGACAAACTGCATAAATCCGGTTCGCACAAACCCACTATCTCCTCCAACCATATCAGCCCAATTACGAAAGTAATTGAATGAGATCCAGGCCAGACGTGATTCCGGTTCCAAATCGTAGTGCATCCTTACCAATCCGCTTGAACGGCCGGTTGCCCCTGAAGCAATAAATTGTTTTTCCAAGACGAGTGGTTTCACACCCTTCTGTGTTAGGTGGAAAGCCAAACTTGCACCATGGATCCCTCCCCCAATGATGATTACGTCGCTTGTCTGCGCCATTTATGGTCTCTCCTTTCATTCTCCAATCGATAAAGCATTGCTCAGATCAGCGTCCCTGCGAACGATCCGCAAAGGGATTTTCATGTATTTTAGTCCCTCTGCTATTTCATTTGTGCCTTCAGGTCCATTGAAAGAGCCTGCATCAATCAACACCACCACTGGTCGTAAGCCGCGCCTTGTGTGCAGCTCGGCCGCCAGGACAACTTCTTGTTCGACTGAGTGAGTGACGATCACGATCGTGCTTCCCCGCGCTAAATGTTGAGCCTGTATATCTACCAACCCCCAGATAGGGAGTGAACCTTCAGCGCGTAAGAGCGCCAGCGACTCCAAGATCTTAACCAGCTGGCGTCCACCACGATCGGGGGGTATCATGGTCAAAGTCTGTCCTGAACTGACAAATCCTACTGCGCGTCCCTGTCGTAGGAAATAGCGGGCTACCGAAGCTGCTACACTTACTCCATATTCCTCCGTTGAAGGAGGTAGTGCAAATTCGAACTTGTGCTTCCAAAGATCCTCCTTGTTTTTCTTTGGCCAGGTATATGGTAATGAGACCTGCCCCGTTTCTGATGCATCTAAAAAGATCCAAACTTCCGCCTGTGGATCGAGTTCAAATTCTTTTGTCATCAAGCGGTTTCTTCTGGCTGTGCTGACCCAGTGTATCCGGTTCAAGGAATCACCTGGAGCATACTCCCGGATACCTGCCGCATTGGAAGTCACCTGCGGTGTACGCCTGCGCAATGCTTCCCCACCAGGCAATACCCCTGCCGGATAAGGAAAATCGTAGACATCAACCAATAATGGGTAGACTAATAACGATTCGTTTGCTGGATGGACTCGCTCAACTGGGAATAATCCAAATGGGTCTCCGGATTCAAGCGAAGTTGGTCCAAGCGGGAAGACACCTCGCTGGAGTAATCTCGTCCTGGAAAGATAAGTCCTCCCTCGATGAGGTTCAATTAATGGGAAAAGTCTTGATCCCGCCGAATCAGGCAACGTCGATCTATCGCTAACTGCTAACCACAAGCGAGGTAGCCGACCAGGGTTATCCAATTCGATCTTTTCTTCTAAGATATGTCCTACTTGAGCGCGTGTGGTGCGCGCCCGGCGTACCATCTTGACCCCCCTCAAGATTTGCCAGGACCAGAGCCAGCTTACTACCAACAAAACTGCCCATATGTAGGCCAGGCGAAAATAAATACTTCCGCCGCTCACAACACCCGCAAGCACGCTTACCAGCAGCAATACGATGACGGTGCGAGCCCCCACTGTCATATCAGCTCTCCCCGCTCAAATCCCCACCCGGCACCGGTACACTGCCCAGGATCTCATCAATCACCTCTGCCGCATCCAAATCCCGTAATCGCGCTGCAGGACCCAGGATCACCCGGTGGCACAATGCAGCTTCCGCAAGCGCCTTGACATCATCTGGTAAGACAAAATCTCTACCAGAAATCGCCGCACGCGCTTGACCCGCCCTGAATAATGTCAGGCTGCCTCGTGGGCTCGCTCCCAGATAGACATCAGGGAACTCCCTGGTCCGGCGGGTAATGTCAACCATATATTCTTTCACCGCAGGAGCAACAAATACTTTCTTTACCTCTTCCTGGGCTTCCAAGACCTCTTTTTCACTGACAGTTTGTTCTAAAGATTCGATTGGATGTAGGAATTGCTGTCTCTCAAGCACCTTGATCTCATCCATCGGGGCGGGGTAACCAAGCCGGACGCGTAACAGAAATCGGTCTAATTGGGCCTCCGGCAGCGGGAATGTTCCTTCATACTCGATAGGATTTTGAGTTGCCATTACCATAAATGGTTCAGGTAGAAAATGGGTCAATCCATCAACCGTCACCTGTCGTTCTCCCATCGCTTCCAGCAAAGCTGCTTGAGTTTTGGGTGTAGCCCTGTTGATTTCATCTGATAATACAATTTGCGCCATAATTGGCCCTGGACGAAACTCAAATTCCCGACTTACTTGATTGAAAATCGAGACACCGGTGACATCGCTGGGCAGCATATCTGGAGTGAATTGAATTCTACTAAAAGAGCATCCTATAGATCTGGCAACGCTGCGCGCCAGCATCGTCTTACCAACTCCTGGAACATCCTCAATCAGTAAATGACCCTGGCAAAGTAGCGTAATTACCGCCAATTCGACAGTCTTCCGCTTACCAACAATAACATTCTCAATATTATTAACCAGCTGGTCTGAAAATTCCTGAACATTAGCCATACTCTTCTCCAGAGATGAGTTTCCGTTTCAATGCCATTCACGTGGAATTAACGAATCATTGGTATTCATCCAGATCCTGCATAATACTTCAACATTCAACCTGCTATTGGCGTTCCCGAATTCAGACATTCTACAGAGATCAATCCTTTGCTGCGGATATTTTCTTTCCCAACCAGCCTGCAAATATGATTAATAGTCCAGCTAATGCAAATCCGCTTACCACGACTCCCCAACTAAACCATTTTGGTTTGTATGCAATTACCACCTCATGTTCCCCGCTTGGCAATGCTACTGCCCTGAAGAGATAATTTGCGTGCAGTATCGAAGTTGGGGCACCATCCACGGTAGCTTGCCACCCAGGATACCATACATCTGCAATCACCAAGTAGCCAGGATGAGGATTACCAACTTCCAACAATAATTTAGAAGGTCCAGACGATATCAAACTAATCTCCGCCGTGACGTGCTCACTACATAATGGTTCATCAGACGTGTCTCCTACTTCTAAAACGACCTCATTGACGAAATCAACTTGGTTTTGGGTGATCTTTTCGATCGCCTGATCAGCATTATCTACCAGGAGCCCGCACCCCACCCATCGAATCCGAGGATATGCATCCCTAATGTCGAATCGCACTCCGTAAGGCTCGTCTAAGTCTATATTTTCTACCACCGTCACGCCCATCAGGTTCAGCATCTGGTCCTTAGTATCTGAATCCACCTCCCCAAGAAGCCCAATCCATTCGGAGTATCTCCCAGGGAGAAGCGGATCAAAGTTATTCGCTGAAGGGATCGAATCCAAAATGGTTACATTGGGCAGCAAAGTTGCGCGCAAACTCTGCCATCCCTCCTCCCCACTGAAAGGTTGAAAGGTATCAAAACGCAGGAAACGCTCAAATTTAAGTAGTTCTTCATCCTCTGCAGGCAAATACAAGCGACCCTCATCCAGCAAGCTGGCAACATGTTCTCCAGTAGGAGAAGGCTCGCGGTAAACACTCAAATCTACACCCGGGTTTAAACCCCAACCGGCAACAACCAGGTCAAGACCAACCCAAAAGATCACCGCCCACTGCCACCACCCCCATTTGAGATTCACAGCTACCATATCATCTGTCTGTGGAGCCTTTAGAGCTAGAAATCCTAAGCCAACTCCCCAAAAACCAACCATCGCAATCGCTCTAATGAATGATGGTCTGATCTCCCATGATAACGAATTAAACACGAGCAAGCCAATCCCAGCCCCAACGGAGATTGCAGCAGCTGCCATGACTCCCAGGCGTAACCAATACAATCTTTTACCCCGAGGTCGGCGCCAGGAGTCAGCACCGATCGCAGACAGGATCGCCAGAGAGAACACCGCCAAGATCGATATGCGCGTTGGGGCTTGAAACATATCGAATGTCGGCACATACCTGTAAAGCCAGGGAAAAATGGGTGTATTACGCCCTAAGGCTATCGCAAAAGAAATCAGGATCAAGACAAATAAGAACCAAACAAACCGTGATTTAATCACTGTTTGGTCCTGGACTCGCTTTCCACGGGTAAGCAGAGCTGCAATTGCCAGGACAAACGGGATCAATCCGATATAGATGGCATCTTCCCAATAATTTGCAAATCCCCAATAATCACCGAAAACCGGGTTTCCAAACAAATCTGGAGCGACGAAGGATAGAAACCGCCAGGGCCAAAATGAATAGGACATCGCAAAGTCATAATTTACAGCTGCCGAGCGCTGCGATTGTAAAAGATATTCTATTGTAGGAAGCAGTTGCACGGCAGCCAAGCCGATTGCAAGCAATAGAGCTGCCCCTGGTAATAAGAACATTTTCACTACTGGAATAGTTGGGCTTTTTTTTACTCGGTTTCCATCACTCGAAAGTATATTTTTAGCTGCTTGATCCTCGCTGTTGTCCGTAGATTCATTCGTGCTGGACAATACAGTTCGCCTCGTATTCCAAGATTTAGTTATTGCGAAATACAACGCCCAGACAGAGGCTAAAATCAGGCTATACCAGGCAGTTTGGGCATGCCCGGCCAGCAGCTGCATGGCAATACTCACCGTTAGTAGTAAATAAGCAGATACGAGCTGATATTGACGATCTTCTTCAGATACTGTAGTGTGCAGATTATCGATAGACTGGCTTTTATACGCCGCAATCAGTTTGGTGACCCCCAGGATGATCCATGGCATCCAGGCGACTGCAGCATTGATCGATAAGAATCCTGCTCTCGAAACAAGGTAGCCACTCAATCCGAATGCCAGACCAGCAATTACCTGAGCCAGTAATCCCAATCTCAACTGGCGGATCAACAATGCCATTCCCAATGAGCCCCAGATAAGGTGCAGTAAAACCATCACAGCCTGGAACCAGGCCATCGCTGATACTCCCCCGATCGAATATACCAGGAAATACAACCAGGTGGGTGGGTAAAATAGGGCGGATTGGTAATTGGCGATAAGCGGTGCGCCCATGCCCAATATGCTGTTCCAGAGCGGTAGCACACCTCGCGTTATTTCATCCCAGGCATAAGTCCACCAGGGAATGAACTGAGTTAGCGGTGTCCCCCAAAATAAAGCTCTCCCACTCAAAATGGTCGGAGCTAAGAGGATTAAGGGGAAGACGAGCAGGGGTAAGTAGTAATACCAGTGTGCGCGCTGGGACATTCTAGAAAATTCTAACAGATTTACTCGTCAAGTGGTTAGCCAGATCCGCAGATCAGATCCAAAAGACCAGGTAAATTCACCTGGTCTTTTGGATCTAAAATCAACTCAGCTCGATAAAGTGGTTACGGCTTTTCTCCAATATTCAACTGGTAGCCCAATCCTTCCCGGTTGATAATCAGCTGGGGATCAATTGGATCGATCTCGACCTTCTGTCTGAGTAGATAAATTAAATACTTGATCCGGTTGCGGATCTTGTAATTATCACTGTCCCAAATTTTTATAGCGATATCTTCGTACCGCACTAAACGGGGAGCCTTTATTGCCAACACTTCAAGCAATGCAAATTCCCGGGAAGAAAGATGCACATAATTCCCCCTTAGTTGTACCTCGTGGGTTTCAAAATCAATAGTCAATTCTATTTCAGGATACACACGTCTCGTGAGTGGCGTTGTACCGCTCACTCTCCTTAAGACAGTATTTACCCCAGCTACAAGCTCAGGCGGGAAGAATGGCTTTGTAACGTAATCATCGAAACCTAAATTAAGCCCTTTGACTACGTTCTCCTTCTTCGTATCTGCCGAGACGACAACCACCGGAACATCGGTAATTTGGCGAATGTTGTGGAAAGTCTCCCAACCATCCATATCCGGCATCATCAAATCAAGCAAGATCACTGAGGGTGTGGAATCAGAACATTTTTGGATCGCCTCTTTCCCACTGAAGGCACTCACCACATCCATGCCTGCATTTCTAAATATTATTTTTATTAGATCTACTGTATCCGGATCGTCGTCGATAATCAAGGCCTTCCGGGCAGACGGCCTGGCCTGAATGTCATCCAGATCCACCCCTTTTTGGGATGCGATACCATCGTGGTATTCGGCTGGGAGGTTTAACATTCTGTTCCTCCTTTGTAAACACCTATTCTCTTACGCGACTGTTATTGATTTGTTACCATTTTATCATCAAATACCCCCTTTCACAACTGCAAGTTTTGGTTTGGTTTGAATTCTTTCCAAAATAAGCATTTATTTAGATACCAGAAATTCCCCAATAAGCCAATTAATCCCAAAGAGGATAGGAAGATGCCAATGGTTTTACTATTCGGTCTAAATGAGAACTCAATTTCTTGGAGCCCAGGGTCCAGCTCCACTGCCATTAACACACCATCCGAAATCGATAATTCCCTTTCCATCCCATTTACTTCAACCCGCCACCCAGGATAATAAACCTCAGAGACTGTCAGAAACCCCGGACCAACCGCGGATAACCGCATGCGGTTTGGACTGTTTTCAAGTATTTTTGCAGGCACTATCCCAGAATCAAATTCGTCATCCCCAACTTTCACCCAGGAGCGTGGCATTTGATATTCATTCTTGTAGATATGAACCTCACCAATTTGTTTCTCGTGAATTAATCCATCCGCACTAATCTCATAATCCGCAACCACATAGCCGACATTTAGTAGGCCAAGTTTTTCTGCGTTTGGGGAAAAACTAATATTATCGTTTCCAGGATCACCGTTCGCAAACGGGGGTACTGTAACACTATACCCTTCTCTAGCTACGCCGGATGCTCCATCCATGAATTCAGCGTATCTACTTATCTGCATTGGATCAACCCCATCTGCCAGCTGATTTCCAAAACGGACAGCTGTTTGCTGGGGGATACTGTAAGAAGGTGAATAGGTTCGGAATTCACCTGGTTGAGCAGAGATATATTGGGCAACAGCTTCTCGCTCTGCAAACACTTTCTCTGCAGACTCAACCTGAAAACTATTCACATCGATCACCGCCAAATCCAATAAAGCCACCAGGAAGGCTCCTGTGATCCATATCCTCATGGAAAGTTTGCTATTCACTCCAGCTCCAATCCAAACCACTCCTAGAATCAGACCAGCGGTCCCCCAGAGAAATCCTCCCGGAACATCACCCTCCAGCAAGTACAGTCCAATCGTCAGCAATAGTGAAGAAATTAATGCTACATACAGAAATATGTTAATTCCTTTTATTTGATCCATTATTGATCGCTGGATTATTGCCTCTACACCATACCCTGCCATTGCAGCCAAACCTAATCCGGTCAAAAATAATGCCCTTGAAGGCACTCTAAGCATGCTGATGAACGGCAGCTCCGCCAGCCTCTCTGATCCTGGTATTTGTGTGCCCAGGGCGACAATCACGCTGGCTAGAGTTATACCTATCCATAAAAGCGTATTTTTTCGCAATCGACTTCCCAGAAACCCGACACCAGCCAGCAAGAACACTATTCCACCACTATACAGCACCCACTCGTGGTATCCCTTGGTATTCGGGAATAATATTCCGAAGAGATTTATAAGCGGCAATGAATATATGAGAACATCTTTCGCACCCAGCATTGACCTTGTTGATAGACCAGAGAATTCAATAAGCGGAACGACAAGCGGCGCTGCCAAAAGTAATGCTAAACCGGTCTGGATGGAAAGGTTGAGAAATAGTTTTCCCCAAAACCGCTGACGATGCACAATTGAATATACCCACCAGAGTAATAATGCAAATGCTCCCCAGCGAATGTCGGCCACAAATGTTATGCCCAGAATCAGGCCAGGGGGTATTCGAAGAGCTTTGGATTCATCTCTCCGCTTATGTTCCGAACGCTGACTCCACAATAGCCAAGGTGTCCAGGGAACTGCATACAACAGGGTGAGATGCCCGGCACCATAATGGGCAAAAAACTTGGGGAGTAAAGCAAAAGCTAGCCCAGCAAACAGTGCCGCTGCATGACCCAACCCCTCCTCATCCATCAGCTTATACATGCCCAAACCACCCCAAATCAGATGTGCCCCTACCAGCAGGTTAAAACCCAAAGGTAAGGGAGTGATCAAAGCTATCCAGCCAAATGGATACCATAACCCTGAAAGAGGGTTTGCAAAGAAAGGGTAACCGCTAAGTATGGTCGAAGACCACAACGGGATTTCTCGCCAGGTTGTGATACTACTCTTGAGAAAAAAAGCGTTAGGATAATGTGTGATCGTCAGATCAGAAAATGGAGATCCAGAAGCCGGGTATGGAAACATGCGTATTGAAGGGAGCAGCAAGAATAAGGGCACACATAAGATCCAGATCGATAACCAGAATGTTGGTATACGGGCAATTCCAACCGATACCAGCTGCCAGATCTTGGAAATCTCATGTTCAATAATTAAAACGGATTTCCCGCTCATTCAGGACTCCAGTCACAATGAGTCATACAATCAATGTCTCCCGCCTGCTGAGGACTAATGCAGATTCTGAATTTCAAATATCTGTACATCGCCTGATGAATAAACAATCTTATACGCTGGCTCGAGTTTCTTCCCGCCAATTTCCCGCTCCCGTGTCCCATAAAAGAGGTAAGACACCTCAAGATTAAAAGACTCAATACCATTCCCATTTAGATCTTTCAATAAATTTAGGACGATTTCCTCCATTTGTTGCGCGTTAACTGTCTCAAATGGGTGTCCGTAAAGCACCCGCCTACCAGTATAAGCCGGGATAAATAAACCCATTTCAGGGCTTGCTAAAATCAAAGTATCTCGAGGTGCGTTTGCTTCGAGCCATTTCAATCCCCTCATCTCCTCCTGAGTCAAGATTATTTTCGGCTCCTTCGCTTTAACGGCCTGGACCCCGCCCAGAATGATCATCAAATTGGTTGGCACAATGAGCAAGATCACCAGGCAGATTACCACCAGGGCAAATACCCTACTCCTGGAGAATAAATGATCTAAACCGATTGCGGCCAAGCCGGCCAAAGGGATCAAATAGCCCAAGATAAATCTTCGCTGCAGGTTCCAGGGGATATACAGGAGCACCAAACCCAAGATTGCCCAAAGTAGCAAAGTCCTCGCTGCACCCTTTTTTTTACGCCATACCCAATAACTCCCTGGAATCGCCAACAGAACCACTGGTGAGAAGGATATGATCAGATCCCAAATCATTGGTGAGACCGTTAAATTCTGTTCATTCCAGATGGCAAACACTGGATCATTTTGTGTGATCCACACTTCATATATCAGAACTGGCATCCCGCCCAGAAGAAGCAGGATTAATTTCCTGGATGAATCCGACCGGCGTATAATGCCCATTACTTTATTTATTCCCCGTGTTTTCCCCCTGAGGGTAGAGAACTCAACCCAGAAATCCCAGAAAACGAGTCCAGCTAACACAATTACCGCTACCACAACCCCAAAAGGAAGTATGACAGATAGTACGAAAGCTGCACAGAATAGAAGGAGATCATGCAGATATCCGGATTCATTATTATTATGCCTACCATTTACAGCATCCAGCTCGGGTGTCAGGACCCAGAGTAGAATCGCCATCCCAATTGGGAAATGAGGGTTAGCATAAGCAGACAGGAACGGATATCCTTCGGCAACCCAAAAATCAGCGGTAAAAAACCCAAACAATGTGGCTAACCAGCCCATTCCAGAACCAAATAACGCCATTCCGAACGCTAACCATTGCGATCTTCTGGTTGCAAGCACCTTGCCGAAAAATTGCCACAAACTAAGCACTTTCCACCTGGCTCGCTTACTGGGTGCTGTGGTGTTG
>PVMK01143083.1_pt1 | contig 56800 bp, 60 predicted proteins | sample 1853481 | NCBI WGS metagenome assembly PVMK01 (sample SAMN08533507, study PRJNA380276) | Marine sediment metagenome, whole genome shotgun sequencing project.
AGTTCTTTTTTTTCCAATTCCTTGTCCGCTCGATAGCGCGAATCCCCAATAAGATCTGATTGCTTTTCTTTGCCCATCTGCTTTTAGTGACGGAAATTTTTGCCTTTTATTGCAGAAATAATTGCGATTGAGGTAATAGTTCACCACAGAGGACGCCGAGAGCACAGAGAAAAATTTAATCCAGAGATTTCGCAGATTACACGGATTACTCTAATCACTTCAAGAGTGATGCAAAATCTACAGGGTTTAATTCCCCGCAGCTTGCTGCGATAAAATGAATTTTACCTTTAAAGATACCCCGCGGCTTGCCGCAGGGAGGTTCATGATTTTTTTGTGCCTTCGAGTCTTAGTGGCTGAATTTTTACGAATTGAGGATGCCGCTAAAATTGACAACTCCCTGCTTCATTTCTATATTACCCTATTACATGTTACAATGTCCAAGTACCGTCAATTTAAATATATGGGATTAAATACTGTCTCAAAACAAATCAAACCGGGAAAAAATTTTATGAGATCTAAATATTTCTGCCGTATAATGTTTGTCACTTTGTGTCTGGTTATATGGTTTTCCAGCGTCGCCGATGCATCCGACAATATCAAGTGGTACTCTTACAAAGAGGGTAAGGTGCTGGGGAAAATCGAGAAAAAAAAGGTGTTTATGCATTTTTATGCGGATTGGTGCGGTTTCTGCCTGAAAATGGCTAAAGAGACATTTCGAGATTCCGCTGTGGTATCGTATCTGGATAATAATTTTATAGCCGTTAGAGTGAATACCGACAAAGAACCCGATACTGCTGCAAAATATGGCGTTATGGGACTTCCATCCAACTGGTTTTTGACGGAGATGGGTCAGCCCATCGGCAGTATTCCGGGTTACATTCCCCCTGATACGATGTTGTCCTTGCTCAAGGAGGTGAACGGAATAAGCGAGGGCGATTAACTCTACAGAACCCTACGAGCTGGAGGCCACTATTCCTCCATTCCAGTATTCCGCTACCATGAATCCGGTAAGCTACTAGTACGACGAATTTTTGCCACAAAATGCACAAAAATAATTACTAAGTGCCTAAGCTATTTCAAAACCCCGATGAAAACAATCAAGGAAATAAGCATTCTTGTGGGCGCATCGATCATCGCAGCGTTAGTGGTCAATTATTTCTCACCGGCTGGTATCGCGCTGGTCGGCCAGTGGGATACCGCAAAGGGCGTGATTACGGCCAATGAAAAAAACGCTATTGTCCTCGACGACCTTGAAATCGGCGACGTGACCCTGGCCAAGAAGTTGTATGACAGCCAAAAATTCATTTTTGTCGATGCCCGGTCCCGGGATGATTATGATGAAGGACACATCAAGGGAGCGGTTTCTTTGCCGGTGGGGCGGTTCGATGAAAAAATCGAGGTATTTCTGGAGCAGTATCCACCTGAAAAAGCCATTGTAACCTATTGTTCGGGCAGAACCTGCGAGGACAGTCACAAGCTGGCACAACTTTTTTTGGCGTTTGGATATACGGAGATAAATGTCTTTATCGACGGCTATCCGGGCTGGGAAGCGGAGGGGCATCCGATTGAACAAACTCATCAAAACCTTCCATGATAACAGCTGGATTGAGTTGGCGGCACGCTGGATTCTTGGCGCGACCTTTGTATATGCCAGTTATAACAAGATTCTGGCGCCGGCTGTTTTTGCAAAGATTATTTACGGGTATGACCTTTTCCCGGCCTTGTTCATCAACCTGATTGCCATCATTGTGCCTTTTTTGGAGCTTGTCGCAGGGCTGGCCCTGATCATCGGTTTTTATCCACGGTCCGCCGCACTGATCGTCAATGCCATGCTGTTGGTCTTTATAACCGCTCTTTCCATAAATCTTATCCGCGGCCATGAATTCGACTGCGGTTGTTTTGCGATAAACTCCAGCGGTCAAGGGACCTTTGCCGGGTCCTTACTTTTCCGGGACTTCATATTACTTGCTTTGAGTTTTTATATTCTCTTTTATCGGAATGCGCGCAAGCTGTGGATTTTGTGACCAAACATTTTCGCCACCAAGACACCAAGATAAATTTTAGCAAACAGTTTTACTTTGTACCATAGTGCTCCTATTCATAATTACGGTAACATATTAGCCGTAATATTTTTTCCCACAAGGACACTGAATGTTGAATGGGTTCGATTTTTATTTCTTTTTTTGGACAGGATTTACAGGATTAATGGGATTTTTTCCGCCTGCGGCAAGATACCCTTAGTACCTGTTTATTGAAATCACATCATGTTTGCGCATGATCTATGGGGGATGATTCTATCGTCGGTCATTTTGTTGGGTTTCGCTGATAGCACAAAAATGGCCAGCAAGTAGGTTGGTCCGGCGGCGGAGAAACCCAATCCGCCTCTATCGGACTCAACCCAACCTACGAATAAGCCGTGGCAAATATTAGAACCAAGCCCGAATTATGCATATCCGGGTTGAATATTAAAGGAATTCTATCGATTTTAATAGAAATGACTGAGCGAAGCGACATCCACAATTCGTCATTCGTCATTCGTCATTCGTCATTCGTCAATTCCGGCTCGTCCGGGTTAGGGGTTCACCACAAAAAAAATACGGAGTATAACTATGGAAGAAAATGAAAAAAAACCTACCGGTGCGGGTAAAAGCAGTTTTGACCTGATTGATTCACCGAAATTATTTCATGAACTCGATCTCCGGAAAGGGATCTCGTTTCTGGATGTGGCCAGCGGCAGAGGTATATACAGTCTGGCGGTTTCAGACATTATCGGACCCCAGGGCAGTGTTTTTGCGGTTGATTTGTGGGCCGAGGGAATCGAAATGCTTAAAACCGCCGCACAAGAAAAGGGAATTGAAAACATCACCGCCCTGGTCAGTGACGTCGGCCGGCGAATTCCTGTCGAAGATCAATCGATCGATGTTTGCCTGATAGCTACGGCCCTGCATGACTTTGTCGAGGACCGCATCGACCGGGGCGTGCTCAATGAAATTGTAAGGGTGGTCAAACCGGCGGGTCGCCTTGCGGTCATGGAATTCAAAAAAATTGACGGCCCCCCGGGACCTCCCAAACATATCAGATTGACCCCTGAAAATGTCGCAGACATGATCGACCCTTACGGTTTCCAAAAAGAACGTACTGTAGATGTTGGCCCCTATAATTATCTAATATTGTTAAAAAATATTAATAATTCACTGTAGATATCACAGGGCCCGCAAAGATATCGGAGTGGTTTGAATTTTTTCTGCGTACTCCCGCCGGGGCGTAGGCCGCCCTGGGCACTAGACCCCTATGGGCCGGAGGCTGTGGGCTCTGTGAGAGGTCTAATGGCTTCAGTTATGGCCATCCCCGAAATGCACACTGTTATTCAATTTTTCCGGCTCAAGGCGTGATCAAGTTCATATCCGTTACAACACCGAATTGGCGGAATCTGCCTTCTTTTACAATCTGGACCTGGACCTCTTTTACGACCTCGCCGATGTCATTGAAATCTTTTTCTTTAAACGGATAGGTCTGGGCATAGACTATTTTCACTTCTTTAGCATATTTTTGAATGTACTCTTTGAAACCTTCGGCCAGAGTGCGGCCAAAGTCATTGTCACTGGTCAGAAGGGCAATTCGTTTGGCTTTCAACATTTGAACGGCCACATAACCAGCGGATTTACCTTCAACCATACCCAGAAAACCATTGCGAAAACAGAAATCTCCTGCTTTGGTGATGTCCGGATGAACCGCATGGCCAGACCCAACTCCGTCTTGCTGGTAATATACCAGAGCAAAATCAACACCAGGGCTGTGATACAATATACGGCCATCAACGTCGATGATATGGTGATGCCGCCGATTTGGATTTGTGGAAATGGGAGGGTGGCCGGAAAGGTTAAAATGTGTGGTCCGGCAATCAAACGGCAAAGTTCCTCGATGGCCAGCATCACGGCAATGCTGCCGATCAGCGGAACATAGGGCGGGTATTTCATCAAGGGATAATACACAAACCGTTCGATGGCCACGCCGAGCATGGCGCAAAAGGCCATGCTGCCGACGACCCCGACCACCAGACTTCCACTCAATTTAAACAGCAAAAGACCCACGTAGGCGCCGATGGTATAGATCCCGGCATGGGCGATATGAAGGATTCGCATTATTCCATATACCAGGGCCAGCCCCAGGGTGATCAGGGCATAGATGGAACCCGTGGCGATGCCGTTTAACAGTTGTTCAATGAAAAGCTGCATGGAGTGCTCTGAAAGTGAAGCCTGTTCGTAAGCCGTCTATCACCCAACCCGGATAGACCGGAAAGAATAGCCACAAAGGCACCAAGACACAAACAATAAATGAATTCTATCAATTTAAGAAAAGACTGAGCAAAGCGAATCTACCCTTCGAAATTCGATTCGGCTGCCTTCGATAGGCTCAGGCCCCGAGCACGTCGAGGGGAGCTCGTCGGCCGTGAGCCCAGGGTCGTACGGCTCGTCGCAGGCTGCGGTTCGCTTGTTTTATAATTAGATAAAGCGTAGCGTCACCAATATTTTGAATTTGTTTCCCACAGACCACATACTACCCACGACAAGCCCTGTCATATTTTCAGGCTTGTTAGTATCCTTTGTTCCCCAGCTTTTGCCTGCTGTTCCAGATCATTTATTTCCCGGGTCAATTTTTTTACAAATTCATCATCGTCGATGGAGCCTATATTAATTTTTACATTGTATAAAGCTGCCAGGGCAGCGGTTCGGGCGTTCATGGCGGCCACAACCCCGTCTGTGACGGCATTTTTATTTCCGCTGTCAACTGCTCTGCCGGCCAGGTCCAGGACCTGGACCGCATGGTTGGCAACTTCCAGAGGTACCAGGGCCGCATGTTTAAAAGCTTGCTGGATTTCCAGCTTTCGCAACTCCTTTTCCGGGTCCGTTGCTCTGGGAAGTTTAAAAGCGGCCATAACTTCGCTGTAGGCCTCGGCATCCCTGTCGATGGCTGCGGTCAGCTTTTCTCTCAAGGCGGTGGTTTGCCGGGCGATATCTCTCATCTCCTCTTCAACAGCCTCATAGCCTTTCTTGCCGATGGTGAGGTTGGCTACCATTTCGGTAAGGCCGGCCGCCAGGGAGGCATTCAAAGCTGCGACACTTCCACCGCCGGGGACCGCGGTCCCCGCGGCTGCTTTTGCCAGATACTCCGTGATTTTCAAATTGGCTAACAATATGTTATCCCTCCTTTTTCTTTGTCAAAAACCAAATTTCCCTTTTTGACGACTTTGTCGACCGTGCTGACGCCGATATGATAGGGAATGAATTTGTAAGACGGATACTCAAGCACCGCCAAATCCCCCTGCTTGCCGACATCGATACTGCCGATGGTCTCTGCTCGGTCGATCCCGGCCGCAGCGTTAATCGTCAGCGCCGTAATGGCTTCTTCGGTGGTGATGTCCATATAAAGTGTCGCCAGGGCGAAAATGAGCGGTATGGATTCCGTGAAACAACTGCCCGGATTAAAGTCGGTTGCCAGCGCCACCGCGCAATTGGAATCTATCATATATCGGCCCCCTGGCATACGGTTCTTTTAAACTGAAGGCGGTTGCCGGAAGCAGGGTGGCAACCACACCGGCGGCGGTCATTTGGCGGATGCCTTCCTCAGAAGCCTGCAGCAGGTGATCGGCGGAGACCGCTTCAAGCTCGGCCGCCAGTTCAGCCCCGCCGGTTTGTACGATTTCGTCGGCATGAAGCTTTAATTTTAGTCCCAGCTCCTTTGCTTTACTTAAAAGGCGCCGGGATTGCGCGACGGAAAAAACATTTTTTTCACAAAAGATATCACAAAATTCCGCCAGTTTTCGTTCGGCCACCCGGGGCATGACGTCGTTCATCATAAATTCGATGAATGCATCTTTTTTGCCTTTATATTCTTCAGGCACGGCATGGGCTCCCAGAAATGTCGCGGCGATGTCCACGTAGTGTATTTTGTCCAGATGCGCCATGACTTCCAATTGCTTGATTTCCGTATCACAGTCCAGTCCGTAGCCGCTTTTTCCTTCCACCGTGGTTACCCCGAAGGACAACATGGAATCCAGCCGTTTAATCCCCGAGTGAACCAGTTCTTCAAAAGCAGTTTTACGGGTTGCCCGGACCGTGTTGACGATGCCGCCGCCGCGTTTCATAATCTCCATGTAGCTGTCGCCGCGCAGGCGCCAGGAAAATTCATCTGCGCGAAAACCGCCGAAAACAAAATGGGTGTGCGAATCGATAAAGCCGGGCAGCACCGCCCGGCCTTTAGCATCGATAATGTCAAAATCGGATAAATCGGATTTGGTCTTTTCAAGTTCCGACAAAATGTCCCGGGTCGTTCCGACAGCTTCTATGATACCTTCTTTAACGACCACCGCACCGTCCGGTATGATCTTCAGGTCAGCCATTTCCCTGCCCCGTTTGGCTGCAAAGCCACTGCAGGTGACCAACTCGGAAGCATTTTTAATGATTAAATTTCCATTCATTGGGTTGCCCTTTGTGTAGTTTCTGACAAATAAATTTTGTGCATCTTGTGGCAAAATATCTATTTACCAGCAACGCAGGTTGCTCAGACAATTGCCTAAAATTCAAAATGCCTAAAGTGCCTAAAATTGAGGTATCCTGTCGATTTTATTTAAACTTCGCATGTTAAGTTATTTCTTACTTGTTCAACTGATCGTATACCTACCAGGTCCCAAAATGCTTGTGTGCTTATCAACAGACGTAGCGAAGCAACACCACAATTTTAGTCATTTCAAATTTTAGATCATTTTTCCGGCTTGTCCGGGTTAGGTTTCGAGTGTTTATGTTTAGGTTATAATCTTATTAAAAAATGAGCTAAAATTGTTGTATTCTGTCAATCTCATTGAAACAGATAGAGCGAAGCGTTTCATTAACTTTAGGCATTTTAGGCAATTTAGTTCACTTTAGTCATTCTTTTGTTGTGCTATATCAGTCTGTTATAGAAAGGGGCTGAAGCGTAAGCAAATATGACAAAGTAGAAATAGCTTTACTCATAGATACGGTACTCCAGCACCTGCTCCATAGTAAAGTCTTCCACCCCCAGATAATACACGGCCGAATCAATCAAGGCTTCCATGGGCACCAGACCGATGATTTCACTGCCGACCACATTGACACCGTAGCGCCGGGCTTCAATTTTAATCAGTTCGACCACGCGGTAGAGAGCGGTCCTGGTGGTGTCCGTCATATTCATCGAGACCTGGACAATGCCCCGGTCTTTCAGCTCGATACCGATACCCTTGCAATACCGCAGTCCGCCACTGATGTGCCTGACTTTTTTTGCGATGTGATCGGCGATCTCCAGCCGGTTTGTATCCAGATTGACATTAAAGGCCACCAGGGGCATGCGGGCACCCATGGCCGTTACGCCGGCGGTGGGGTGAACCTGGGTCGGCCCGAAATCGGGTACCCATTCCGGTTGTTTGAGCTTTTCGGCCATGGCTTCGAACTGGCCCTTTCTGATGGTTGCCAGGTTCTGCCGCTCCGGTCGTGTAGCCGATTGCTCATACAAAAAAATCGGCAAGGAATATGTTTCAGCCGCGAGCTTCGCCGTCGCTTTGGAAATATCCACGGCTTCCTGGACACTGACATTTTTCACCGGAATAAAGGGAACCACATCAATGGCCCCCATTCTGGGATGCTGCCCCTGATGAGTGCGCATATCGATGAGTTCCACGGCAACGCCCATGGATTCAACGACGGCGTTTTTTAACGGTTCAGGTTCACCGACCACGGTTACCACCGAGCGGTTGTGATCTTCGTCATTCTGGTAATCCAACAGCTTAACGCCTTCTTTTCCCCGAAACGGCTCAACCATCTTTTCAATTTTTTTTAAATCACGCCCCTCGCTGAAATTGGGGACACATTCGATAATTTTTTCCATGCCGGCCATCATTTGCTCCTATAAGGTTTGACTGAGTGGATTATTCTTATGTAAATTTTTATGACAGGATCTACAGGATTTACAAGATTTTTTTTGCCTTCAGCCGTTGCTGATGAAAGGTTGAATAAACAATCTGCTATTTCTCAAACCCAATCCGGACAAGCCGTAATTGACGAATGACGAATGACGAATTGTGGATGTCGCTTCGCTCAGTCTTTTCTATTAAAATCGATAGAATTCCTTTAATATTCAACCCGGATATGGCATAAATCGGCCTTGGTTCTAACATTTGCCACGGCTTATCCGTAGGTTGGGTTGAGCATCCCGATATCTTTTGTTGGGTTTCTCCGCCGGCGGACCAACCTACTTGCCAACCATTTTTGTGCTATCAGCGAAACCCAACAAAATGGCCGACGATAGAACCATCCCCCATAAATCATGCGCAAACATGATGAGATTTCAATAAATAGGTACTAAATTGAGCTCAACTTAGGTCGCGCTTATCGAAAGCCTTGGCTACAAGATTTTCAACCAGATTTTCATCCGTTAGAAACGGCAGCGTAATGTGGTCCGACCCTCGGCGCATGTCATTGTACTTGATGGCGGTTTCAATGGAATTGTCGTTTCTGGCCCAGGCGCGCCGGGCAACGCCTCCCATGACATCCCAGGGGATGGCCTGTTTGATAACGCTGTCGATTCGTTCACTGCCGTCCAGCACCAGGCCGAAACCACCGTTGACGGCCTTGCCGATACCGACACCGCCGCCGTTGTGCAGGGCCACCAGGCTCATGCCCCGGCAGGCATTGCCGGCGAAACACTGGGTGGCCATGTCCGCCATAATATTGCTGCCGTCTTTGATGTTGGCCGTTTCCCTGAAGGGGAGAATCCGTACCGCCGGTATCGTGGTGATCTCTTCCCAGCATAACGGGTCCGATCTCGCCGTTTCGCACCATCTCGTTGAATTTCAGGGCGATGGCCAACCGTCCCATGGCATCCTGGTAGAGTATCCGGGCCCGGGTGCCGACCACCAGTTTGTTTTTGGCGACGTCCCTGATCCATACGTAATTGTCCCGGTCCTGAAACCTTCTTGCCGGATCGATACAGTCCATGGCAGCCTTGTCGGTCTTGAGCAGGTCATCATCCTTGCCGCTCAAACACACCCAGCGGAAAGGGACCGTAACCCATAGTCAAACAGAATCGGGCCCATGATGTCTTCCACATAGGATTGGAAAATAAAACCATCCAAAGGGTCTTTGTCCGTTTTTGCAGATGTCACTGACACCGGCATCGTAGACGGCTTTTAAAAAACTGTTACCGTAGTCGAAAAAATAAGTTCCCCGGTCAACCAGGGTTTTTATCAGTTCGTAATGACGTCTCAAGGTTGCATCCACCATTTCCTTGAATCCGGCGTGCCCCGATTTTAGAAGCTCGGTTCGCTGGTCGAAAGAGATCCCCTGGGGGCAGTAGCCTCCTTCGTAGACCGCGTGGCAGGAAGTCTGGTCCGACAACAGGTCGATGTTGATATGGTTGTTGACCGCATATTCGATTAGATCCACCACGTTTCCGAAAAAGGCAATGGTGGTGCTCTTTTTTTTCTGCTGGTACTCCTTTGCCATTTTGAAGGCTTCCGCCGGATCGTCTACTGCTTTCTTGATCCATCCCTGCTCCAGCCGGGTTTGAATCCTGGAATGGTCGACTTCGGCGATAACGGCAACCCCATTGGCAATTTCTACGGCTTTTCCCTGGGCGCCACTCATCCCTCCCAGCCCCGAGGATACAAACAGGCGGCCGGCTAAATCCCCATCGGGCGGAATGCCGAGTTTGAACCTCCCCGCGTTAAGAAGGGTACTGTAGGTGCCGTGTACGATTCCCTGGGGGCCGATGTACATCCAGCCGCCGGCCGTCATCTGGCCGTAGTTGGCCACCCCCAGTGCCATGGCCCGGTGCCAGTTTTGCTGGTCGTCAAAGCAGCCGACCATCAGGGCGTTGGTGATAATCGTCCGCGGCGCATCCGCAGAAGATGCAAATAACCCCAGGGGATGCCCGGACTCCATCACCAGGGTCTGATCCCGGGTCAACACTTCCAGATACCGTTTGATCAGACGGTACTGCATCCAGTTTTGGCAGACCTGACCGGTTTCACCATAGGTAACCAGTTCATAGGGATACAGGGCGACTTCAAAATCCAGGTTGTTGTCGACCATCACCTGAAATGCTTTGCCCTCGATACAGTTACCCTTGTATTCATCGATGGGTTTGCCTTTAATATGGCCGGGAGGTCGGAAACGGTAACCGTAGATTCGTCCCCTTGACAACAATTCATCCAGGAATTCGGGTGCCAAGGTCGAATGCCATTTATCAGGGACGTAGCGCAGGGCATTTTTTAAAGCCAGTTGCGTTTCTTTTTGGGTGAGTGTGAAATGCCGGGCGGGTGCCCGGCGAATGCCTTTTTCGAAATCCGGCAACTCGGGCAGGTCCTCAAATATTTCTCCCAGGTGGATTTCCATTGCCTGTGAAATATTGATGTTGTTTTGCATTTAATCATCTCCGGTCAGGGTCTTAGGTCATTTTTTCAGGTGCGAGCATTAACCCTCTTATCGCAAAAATAAGGACAGAGTCCACTATGATGTCGTCGTTCTCGTCCTCGATCCGTTTCTTTTTGTGCTTCAAGACACCATTTTTCGATGACGAGCACGAGGACGACGACGAGTACGAAAACAATCTTCAATCGTCAGCATTCATTGGTGGCAATTACCACCGTGCGAAAACAAATTTATGCAACGTTAAAGCTGATTACCAAACACCTTTAACAAAAGCAATAAGAAGGACAGAAAGTCAAGGTTTACGTTATATCCGAGGGTTTTCAAACCCGGGGATGCTCAGTCGTTTTTCCACAGTATTTAAAATCCACGTCGCGATAGATACCAGTATGAGGTAGACAATCCCCACAATAAAAAAGACCTGCGTGTATTTGAAATACAACGAGGCCAGAATTTTTGCTTCCCCGGTAAGTTCGATGCAGGTAACCATGTAGGCCAGTGAAGAATATTTTATCAGATAGATGAGTTCGTTCCCGCTGCCGGGGAGGGCCCGTCGGATGGCCTGGGGCAGTATTATCGAGAAAACCGCCTGCACCTTGCTGAAGCCGAGCGATTGGGCCCCGAGCATCTGTCCTTCCTTGATGGAATTCAGCGCACCGCGGATATACTCCGAATGATAGGCGCCGCTGCATAAGGAAAATCCAATGACAGCGGCGGTAAAAGGGGAAAAATAAATGCCGAAACGGGCCAGGCCGAAGTACCAAAGATAAAGTTGTATTAATAAAGGAAAGCCTCTGAATATCAGGACATAAAGACCGGCCAGGCCTTTCAGCACCGGATTGCCGTAAACCCTGAGCACCCCGGCCAGAATGCCAATCAAGAGTCCGAAAAAGGCCGAAGGCACAATCAACTGGATACTGACCCACACCCCTCTCAGCATGGCAGGCATTACTTCCTGGCGGATGAAGAGCAGCTCTTCCATAGTTGAGATATCGTTGATCGGGTGATTATTTGATTGGTTAAGTGGTTATAAATATTGATTTATCCCATATTTGCAAAATAAAAAGAGCTGTTTTCAGAGTAAATTATGAGGATTGTAGTTAGGGTTCACCCGGCGCCCTGGTGGAGATTTCTGATTTGGGCGCAGAATTCCCGGGTGCGCTCGCACTCTGCATTTGACAGGATTTTCTCAGGAGACCCTTTTTCTAAAATAATTCCGTCGTTCATAAAGAAAATCTCATTGGCCAAAAAGCTTGCAAAGCCGATTTCATGGGTAACGAGCATCATGGTCATCCCTCCTGCGGCAAGATCCTGGATTACAATGTGCACTTCGGCGATCAATTCAGGGTCCAGCGCCGACGTAGGTTCGTCGAGCAGCATAACTTCAGGGTCCATCGCCAATGCCCTGGCAATGGAGACGCGTTGTTTTTGTCCTCCTGAAAGCTCTGCCGGATATTTAGCGACATGTTCCCCCAAACCGACACGTTCCAGCTCATGTATGGCGCGCGCCCTTGCCTGCTTTTTGGGTAATTTCTTTACCCTGACGAGTCCGATTTGGACGTTTTGCAGCGCACTGAGGTGATCAAAGAGGTTAAAATCCTGGAAAATCATCCCCACCTTTTGACGGTAAGCATAAAGCTGACTTTTGCTGGTGTAATCAACTTCCTCTTTCTTTCAACCAGATACGCCCTTCGTCAAACTTAACCAAAAAATTAGTACAATGCAGGAGCGTGCTCTTGCCGCTGCCCGAAGGGCCGATGACAACTTTAATATCTCCTTTATGGAGCTCGAAGGAAATACCTTTCAGAACTTCGTTCTCTCCGTAACGCTTTCTGATATTTTCGGCTCTAAGCACAGGAATCTCTTCAGCCATTGAAACGGTCCTTTTTACCGGGCATACCCCTTCATCGCCACCCTGTTTTCCAAAAAACGAAGCAACCGGGTGCCGATGTAAGTTAATACAAGAAATATAAACCCTGCCAGAATATAAATCCAAAAATGCTGATAGGTTCTGGATGCCACGTGATTTGCCCGTGCCATGATCTCAGCTACGCCAAGGGCATAGGTCACCGCGGAATCTTTCATGATGATTGTGTATTCATTGGTCCAGCCCGGTATGGCTAACCGCAGTGCCTGGGGCAGAATAATGAAAACGATGGCTTCCCGGTCGCTCATGCCTATGGCACGGGCGGCCTTCAACTGCCCTTCCGGAAGGGAGAGAATGGCACCCCGTAATATCTGCGACTGATAGGCCGAGCTGATGAGGCCCAAAACAATAATGGAAACGGTGAATGGCGAGAGCTCAATATCAAGGGCAGTCAGGAGCCCGAAATAAAACAAAAAAAGAAGCACCAGCAGTGGAATCCCCCGGAAGAACCAAACATATACCCCGACGATACGGCGCAAAATGCGATTGCCGTAAACCTGGGCGATGGATAGCAAGACACCCAGGACCAAGCCCACTGCCAAAGCCCCTGCAACCACGGTCATCGTCACCCAGACGCCCTTGAGAATATAGGGAAGTCCTTCAACGACAGCTATCCAGCCCCGTGACAAGGCCACGTTACACCCCGCTTTTGTAAGTGTTCACGGGTTCAAATGTTCAGTGGTTCCATTCTCGTCCCTGGACTGCATTTGAGATGCGTATTTACGAGAAAAGCGTCAGCTTCGTCAGGCCTAATCCAAAATTTGGAGTCAATTGGTAATTATTTGGCAAAATGAGCATTATTAACCAGAACTTCTGGTCTTTAATCCCTTTTTTGTCCTTAACCCTGAACGTTGAACCCTGAACCTCTGAACGGTTACCCTTCTATTACTTCATATCCCACTTTTTAATCAGTTCATTCCAGTCAGGAGATGCCTTCAGGCGCTTCAGGCCCTCGTTCAGCATGCCATGAAATTCGCTATCTTCCTTGCGAACGGCGTAACCATAATCGACATCGGGCTGTCCGTAACTTCCGATCGATTTGACCGGCAATCCTTTATCCACGGCTTCTTTCAGGGCGGTGTTGGAAACGGTAGCGGCATCGGCACGACCGTTTGTCACTTCTTCGATGGCCAGTTCGGTCGTATCGTATTGCAGCAGCTGGAACTTATAGCCTTTTTTCAGCAAGTTTTCGGTGATCCACTTCGATTCGGCGCTGCCCCGCAGCAGACCGATTTTTCGGCCGGGTTTCAGTGCCTCCTCAACCGTCAATGGGGAATCTTTTTTGACTACCAGCAGTTGTCGAACCTCCCAGTAGGGTTCGCAAAAGTTGACCGCGGCCCGACGTTCCGGGGTAATACTCATCCCCGAGGCAATCAGGTCGATTTTTTTGGCCTTAAGGGAAGGAACAATGGCCGCCCAGTCCGTCGGTTGGTGCTTGACCTTGAAACCCATCTCCTTTGCGATCCAGTCTATGGAATCGATATCAAAACCGGCAGGTTTTCCATTTTTGTCGATAAATGAAAATGGCGGGTAAGCTGCATCGAAACCGTTGACATAAACTTTTTCAGCGGCAATCCCCCCAGACAGGCCAAAGCAGATCGTGCCCAAAACCATTAGTCCAATAATTCCTAAAATTTTCCTTTTCATAATCATCCTCCTTTTTGGGTAAATAAAAACAAAAAGGCCTGGCAGCTGTACAGACGACAGACCGGTGCGTCATAAAATCACGCTCATGGCGCTAAGTCAATACAGGTTCGTTAAAAAAAATGAGATAAAAGTTCAGCCACCAAGACACGAAGGCACAAAAGACGGAATATGAAGTTTGTTTTTGGACTGCGCTCCGTAATAATTTGACAGCGATATCCCATGATAGTATGAAAATGAGTACCCGTTCAGATAAAGGTATAAACCGATTATGGAGTCCCCGACGATGATGTATGTTTTGCTGATTTTTCAGGCCGCATTGGTGTTTGGTATTGTCCTCTTCACCCTTAGTTTTATTATCGCCAGTTTAAAAGAAAACGAACATAGAGCCGCTCTGATGGCCGCGGCGTTCTCTGTTTTGCTGATCAGCATGGAGCTTTGCATCTATTTTTTTTACACCCTGGGATTCTTTTTCCATTTTGCCGGCATGCTGGTGCTGGTGGGTTGTCTGGGATAGTAGCGGGTGCCGCGGTCTATTTTTTCTGTCGGCGAACCGAACCGAATCAAAGGGCGCTCAAGGGTGTCGACGGCTATGTTGTCGGCCAGGCGCAGCGTTTTGATGAACGGGAACAGGTCTTTGCCCGGGAACGCACCCTGCGACCCGATTCCGCTCAATATAAAGAATTTTATCGCACCCATCCCGAGCTGGAACAAAATGATTCAGAAAGAAGAAAAGCAGGCGGCCTGCTGGGGACTCCCGGCATCATCGATCGTCCCGGCGGGAGATCCAATGTTTCGGCCATGGCGGCGGCTTTTGCAATCCCGCCCCATCTCGGAAAGCCTGAAAGTCACTGCCCGGCGGCCGATGCAACTGCAGAAAATCATTTGCCGATGAGCCCCGCAGAGGCCACCTTGCGGGTCAAGGGATTTGCACGCCATCTCGGGGCTGACGTGGTGGGTGTTGCGAAGATAAACCCCCTGTGGGTATCGGGGTCGAGGATTTTTGCAGCTATTGCAAAAAATGCGCGCACTGCTGTCCCTCCAGTTCTATCCCCGATGGAGATCGACATGAGGTCAACGGCACAAAGAGATGGAAGCTGAATGCGGAGACGTGCTTCGGCTACTGGGCCAAGGTCGGCACCGACTGCAACGTTTGTATGCGGGTGTGCCCCTGGAGCCACGCGCGCACATTTCCCCACCGGGTGGTTATATCGCTGGTGGTGCGCAACAAATGGGCACGCCGTCTTTTTTCTCTGATGGATGATCTTTTCTATGGCGACAAGCCCAAACCGGGGACACCGCCCCCATGGGCCGGATATAGGTGAGAGTTATTCATAGGGCAGACCTCAAAATTTACTATGAAAATAGTTCTTTTTTTTGGACATTATCGGGCGTATTGAAGCCTTTTCGGAGAATAGGTTTCAGGTGTCGGGTGTCAGGTTTCAGGCCAGCTCTCACTTTTTTACTACTGACACCTGAAACCTAAGTGACAGTGTCCAATTATTTTGTAAATATGGGATAAATCCATATTTACAACCACTTAACTAACCAACTAACCAACTAATCAACCAATAAACGATATCTGTAGGGACACCACAGCAACGATAGTTTACATAGAACAGACTGAACAAGGTGTTTAAATCGTCCTCGTCGTCGTGCTCGTCCTCGTAATCGAAAACTATAGCTGGTAGAAACCCTTTGCCAAACGAATCGAGAACGAGTACGAGGACGACGACGAAAACGAACCGAAGGATGAGTAAGTCCGCACCCCTCAAATGAAGCTACGCCAAAATGGCATAGTTTCTTTTCCGATCAGACTGGCCGTTTTTCAGACCAGCGGCGGGGCTGAACACTAACACCTGGATAATTTTAGCAAAATCATCAACCGTCTTGGTCTACACCCCGTCGAACACCCGCCTGCCATGCATAGTGCGTTGAGTTAGCGTAATCATTGAGTTGTGAATCAAATTATTCAATTTGCCTCGCACCGGCTTCAAGGCATTGCGGGCAGGTCGAATAATGATGTCGCTGTGCTCCGCAATTTAATTTCATTTAAATACACCCCTATTTTGTCTTGACAGATGATAAAATAGGGGTGTATTTTAGCTTGTATAGCCCAAAAGAATAAAAGAGGTAACGCTATGAAGCGATCCATGGAAAGGCAATTAACTCGTTGGTTGCAAAAACCACGAAGAAAACCCCTTGTTATTCGTGGCGCCAGACAAGTAGGTAAATCCACTCTGGTACAAAATTTTGCCCGATTGCAAGGTTTGCAATTGGCCGAGATCAACCTTGAAAAACACGGGAATCTCAATGGCATCTTCGGGACCAATGACCTCGACATAATTATTCCGGAACTGGAATTACTGGCCCGAACGAGCCTGCGCCAGGAAAACACCCTGCTGTTCCTTGACGAGATCCAAAGCACACCCAATGCCATTGCAGCACTGCGCTATTTTCGTGAAGAAATGCCACAATTGCCGGTAGTGGCAGCCGGCTCGTTGTTGGAATTTGTTCTTGCAGAGCACGACTTTTCCATGCCGGTGGGCCGGGTCGAATACCTCCACCTGGGCCCCATGACTTTTGAGGAATTTCTGCTGGCGATAGGAGACGACATGCTGCTTTCTTACGTAGAAGGCTTTCAGTTAAGCCAACCGCTGCCCCAAACAGCGCATGAAAAACTGTTGCAAAGGCAGCGGCAATACCTATATATCGGAGGCATGCCCGAAAGCATCCTCGCGTTCTGCGAAAGTAGCAGTTTGTTAAACACCCGAGACGTTCATCGCTCCATTATTCAAACCTATCAAGACGATTTCACAAAATACAGCCGTGAACCAACCCTGAGTCGAATACACACCGTATTCAATGCTATTACCAGGATCGTTGGGGAAAAAGTTAAATATGCCAATATCTCACGGGAAGACAGGGCCAAGGATCTCAAACAGGCCATTGAATTATTGACCAAGGCGCGATTGCTTCTTCCCACCTACCACAGCAGTTGCTCCGGCATACCCATAAAATCCGGAATTAACGAGAAAATTTACAAACTTTATTTTCTGGACATCGGCTTGCTAAATTATCTCAATGGATTGGAGTGGTCACACATATCAGCGTTGGACGAGCGCACGCTGTTAAACGAAGGTGTTCTTGCTGAACAGTTTATTGCGCAACATCTGGCATATCGATTCGAGGGACTCGAACCTCCCGACCTTTTTTATTGGTTAAGAGAGGGTAAAAGCGGCAATGCCGAGGTTGATTTTGTCACATCTACGGGCAAAACAATTGTTCCCATCGAAGTCAAAGCGGGAAAAAGCGGTACCATAAAATCCCTGCAGCAGTTTGCCATAGATAAAAAGGCCACATTAACCTGCCGCTTTGACTTAAATCCGCCAAGCGTTCAGGATTTAAGCTGCCGGGTCAGGCAAAAACAACAAGTTCAAACGGTTAACTGCAAATTGTTGTCCTTGCCGTTATATTTGGTTGATGTGATGCACGACGTATCGCTTAAGGTATTGAATGAACAATAAATAAGGTGAGGCCGGTGTTGCACTCGGCATCTATGCCAGCGTGCTTTTTTTCAGTAACCCTTCCACAGTCCACCGGCGTAAAAATGGAAGACGAAGTTACCTCGCGGGAATTTGAGACCACCGTTCCCCCCACTCGTTATTTATTGACCCATCTGCCGATTCGGTGTATATCCAGCCTTCATCGGTAACGCTATTCTACCAGGAGGTCTTGATAAAATTGGAAAAACGGGAACGACGTATCCTTGTCAATACATGCTACGGTCATTTTATGAGCCATTTTAATATGCTGGTATTTCCCGCCATCGTTCTTCCTCTTACGGTTTATTTGCAGGTAGATATGGCGACCGTGCTGGGCCTTAGTTTCTGGATGTATCTATTGTTCGGGTGTACCGCCCTTCCATGGGGTATGATTGCGGACCGCTGGAGCGCCGGACCGCTGATGCTGATGCGAATCTATTACGCCGGAGCCGGAATAAGCGCCTTTACGGCCGCCCTGTGCTTAAACAGACCCTTTGCTTTAACGATTGCTCTGGCAGCCATCGGATTGTTCTCGGGCATTTACCATCCCATCGGTTTGGGTATTATCTCAAAAGAAATAAAGCGGGTCAGCGTGGGTATGGGCTACAACGGGATGTTCGGTAACCTGGGGCTCGCCTCGGCTCCCGCTAATGGCCGGCGTGACCAACTGGCTGTGGGGACCCCAGGCGGCCTATTTTTTTCTCGCTGGAATGAATTTTTTCGGCCTATTGTTAATAGGAATTTTGCCAATGCAAACTTCTGGACAATCCAGGGAAGCGCGGGCAAAAGAAGAAAACGGTTTGGTAGGTGCCTTTATTATTTTGCTCGTTGCGATGATGTTGGGTGGTCTTGCCTACCGGGCCGCCACCATCATACTTCCGGCATATTTTGAATTAAAGAACCAGGCATTATTTATCTGGCTGACAAAACTGATTAGTGAAGGAATTTCTCCAAACCTTGTGGCGACCTCGATCGCCTCGTTAATCTTTCTGGTCGGCATGTTGGGCCAATATACCGGAGGACGGTTTGCCGAAAGATTTGATCCGCGATTAGGGTATCTGCTTTTTTTCGGAATTACCGGACCGGCGGCATTTTTCATGGCCGCAGCCGGCAACCTATGGCTGATTGGCCTGTCCGTATGGTTTTTTTTCTTCCTGCTCGGCATGCAACCCATTGAGAACACATTGGTTGCCAGATTCACACCCCGACGTTTCCACCACTCGGCCTTTGGCACCAAATTCGTTTTGACTTTCGGTGTCGGCGCTATGGCAGTCAAGATGGTAACGGCTATCCAGCATGCTTACCGGTTTGAAGCGGTCTTCTACTTTATCGGAACCTTACCAGTGATGGCCATTGGCGTAATACTGCTGCTGATTTTTAAAACGTCACGGTTGAAGCAGACACAGCTTATGGGCAATTCTCTGACCCGGACGAGCCGGAATTGAAAATTGAAGATTGAAAATTGAATATTTGTGGATGTCGCTTCGCTCCGTCCTTCTTAAAATGGAAAGAATTCCTTAAATATTCAATCGTTACAAGATAGTGAAAATATACTAAACCAATTTTTTGCACAAAAAGCAAAGAAATAACTTTTAAGGATCTAAAAAGAAGAACACCAGCTATGAAAACAATATCTCTTGGCATGGACGGCATGACCCTGGCAGATTTGATGGCAATTGCCAGGGAAGGTGCCCGGACCAAATTAACCGAAGGTTCGGAAAAAAGAATTCGTGAAACCCGTGGGCTGGTGGAGCGATGGGTTGATGATGAAAAAACGATTTACGGGATTACCACCGGATTCGGAGCGTTGAGTGACGTGGTCATTTCCAAAAAGGACACCCGGCTTCTTCAGGAAAATATCCTCATGAGTCATTCCGCCGGTGTGGGCGAGCCGCTGGATGAGGAGATTGTTCGCGCCGTCATGGCTTTACGAATAAAGGACCTGGCAAGGGGACATTCCGGTATTCGTCTTGAAACCGTTCAACACCTGGTGGCGCTGCTCAATTGGGGCGTTTGCCCGGTAATGCCGGAAAAGGGGTCCGTGGGGGCCAGCGGGGACCTGGCGCCTCTGGCACACCTTGCACTTGTTTTGCTCGGACTGGGTGAAGCATTTTACAAAGGCCGGAGAATATCCGGTGAACAGGTGCTCAGGAAATGCGGCTTAAAGCCCATCAAGCTGGAATCAGGTGAGGGACTGGCGCTGGTAAACGGTACCCAGGTGATGACCGCCATTGGTGGTCTCGCGGTTTATGATGCAATCAAGCTTTCCAAGATGACCGATATTGCAGCGGCTATGAGCCTGGAAGTTCTGATGGGAAGCCGAACCGAGTTTGATAAGAGGATTCATCAGATAAGACCCCATCCGGGCCAGGCAGCTGTCGCCGCCAACATGGAACGTATTATCTCAAGAAGTGAGATCCTTACTTCCCACAAGGATTGCTCCCGTATTCAGGATGCTTATACCCTGCGGTGTTCACCCCAGGTGCACGGCGCCACCAAAGATGCCGTCAACTATTGCCGCACCGTGATCGAAACGGAAATGAACTCATCGACCAATAACCCGCTTATCTTTGCCGAATCGCGGGATTTTTTGCTGGGGGGCAACTTCCACGGACAACCGGTGGCCCTGGCGCTGGATTTTCTCAGTATGGCGGTTTCAGAACTGGCCAATATTTCCGAACGCCGGATCGAGCGGCTGGTAAATCCGAAACTGAGCGGACTGCCGGCCTTTCTGGTCAGTGACGGCGGTCTTAATTCCGGATTCATGATCGCTCAATATACGGCGGCGGCGCTTGTTTCCGAAAACAAAGTGCTCTGCCATCCGGCCAGTGTGGATTCCATCCCGACCTCGGCCAACAAGGAAGATCACGTTTCCATGGGAACTATTTCAGCCCGGCAGTGTCGAGAAATTATTGAAAATACAGAGAATGTGATCGCCATCGAGCTTTTGTGCGCCGCCCAGGCGCTGGATTTGTTTACCAACTTGAAACCCGGAGAGGGAACCCTGGAAGCCTATCATGTGATCCGCAAGGCGATTTCCCATTTGGAGAAAGACCGCATTCTGTCCCAGGACATCGCGGCCATGAAAGAGCTGATTCACAATGCAACGATTTTAAGGGCGGTGGAAAAAAAGGTTGGCGAACTCAATTAAAGATAAAAGTTCAGCAAATCGCAGAGAACGCGGAGGTCGCAGAGATTTTTAAATGAAGAATAGGGGATGGTTCTATCTTTGGCCATTTTGTTGGGTTTCGCTGATAGCATAAAAAACGGCTGGTAAGTAGGTTGGGTAGAGGAACGAAACCCAACAAAAGATATCGGGATGCTCAACCCAACCTACTAAAACTGATGAACCAGTTACCGGTCAACGGGCTAACAGAGGAAACGATTCAGGCAACGGCAAAGAAAATCCTAAACCAGTTGAATAAAAAGGTCTTATAAAACATTAAAATCCAAAGCATCAAAAGGGTAAAATGCGACGATGACTTTTATTGGTAAAATCCTTGAGATCGATTTAAGCGCGGGGACTAGTAAATTTTTTCCCTTCCCTGAAGAACTGGTATGGAAACATCTCGGCGGACGGGGCTTCAACGTTCAATTTTTATATGCCAACCTGCCCGATGACGCCGATCCCCTGGGACCCGAAAATATTCTCATGTTTTCCTGCGGGTTACTTACCGGTACCGCTGCACCCACTTCGTCCAGGCTGCATGTCAATGCGCGTTCCCCTCTTACCGGGCTTTTGGGAAGCTCAAATGTCGGCGGTGGTTTCGGCATTGGTCTGCGGTCTTGCGGCATTCAAAGTTTGATTATCCGTGGCAAAGCAACCGGGCCGGTTTATCTCTGGATTGACGGCGATAATATAGAAATCCGCAGCGCCAAATCTATCTGGGGTTTGGACACATGGGAAACCGATCATTTACTTAAAAAAAAGCTGGGCAGTGAAAAATTAAAAATCATGACCATTGGTCCGGGTGCTGAAAAGGGCACATTATTCGGGTGCATAATGACGGACCGGGACCATGCGGCCGGACGCACCGGCATGGGAACCGTCATGGGGTCTAAAAACTTGAAAGCCATCGTTATCAAAGGTCAAAAAGCAAAAAAAGTATTCCGTTCCAGTGAAAATGGCCATGAAGCCATTAAGCGATACATCCGGCAAATGAAAAATTCTCCGCATTTTAAAGAGATGTCGACGCATGGAGGAGCCGGTTACGTCAAGTGGGCGGACGATACGGGGATTCTGGCAACGCGTAATTTTAGAGAGAATACCTTTGAGTATGCAGAACAAATCGATGGGAAAAATCTGAAAGATAAAATTACCGCTTCCCACGGCTGTTTTCGCTGTCCCGTCCGGTGCAAGGCCGATCTGGAGTTCAAAGACGGCAGATTCAAGGGCCAAAAAGGGGTAAGACCCGAGTTCGAACCCATGCTGGCCCTGGGAGCCAGGTGTGGTTTGAGTGATCTGGACACACTGGTCTACCTGGATAACCTGTGTTCCCGTCTGGGCATTGACAGTATTTCGGCCGGAGGTGCAATTGCATTTGCCATGGACCTCTTCGACAGAAAAATCCTTACCTTGGAAGATACCGGCGGTTTGGACCTGGCCTGGGGTAACGGGAAATCCATGGAAGTTTTGATCAGACAAATGGCCTCCGGGGAGGGACTGGGTGCCATTTTATCCAAAGGTGTTCGCCATGCCGCCCGGATCATCGGCCGCAAGGCCGAACATTATGCGGCCCACGTCAAGGGACTTGAAATGGCCGGCTATCACCCCGATAACATCATGGGTACGGCGCTGGGATATGCCGTGGCCACGCGCGGGGCCGATTTTAACGATGTTTATGCTACCATGGAATTCCAATGGATTCCGGAAGCGGAATCGAAGGAGTTCGGAGCCCCTCAAGCTGCCGATCTTAAATCAATCCATGGCAAAGCCGAACTGGTCCGGCGGGCCATGATTGTCGGCAATGTTCTGGATTGCCTTGGCTTGTGTAAAGTGCCTGCATTGTGTCTCATTTGTTCATACGATATGGTAGCTGAAGCCGAACTGACGGCTGCATTGACGGACACGCCGGTTGCGGTTGCCGATCTTTTTGCCGCCGGGGAGAGAGCCGTCAACCTGGAAAGGCTTTTAAACCTGCGCTACGGCGCCAGCGAGGCGGATGATCGCCTGCCGGATATGTTTTTTGAAAAAGACTATAACGCCGGACAACAGCCATCGAAGCCCCATGAATGGATGGAGCCCATGAAACAGGAATTTTATAACATCATGGGCTGGGATGAACAGGGCCGGCCGACTGCTGAGAAATTGGCGGAACTTGGGATCGTATCGTAAATGACGAAGGACGAAGGACGAGTGACGAGTGACGAAGGACGAAGGACGAGTGACGAGTGACGAAGGATGAAGGACGAGTGACGAGTGACGAAGGACGAATGAAGAAGGACGAGTGACGAAGGACGGAATCGCTTTGCTCTGTCTTTTTATATGAAATGATGCGCCGCTGACGGATTCAGATTTCACGTCTCCGGCGGAGCACCTTCGGGTTCTTACAACATGTCGTCAGATAAACCCCGATAATGGCATGTTATTTAGCGTTTTCAAATAATGCGGCAACTTTCTTATCCATTCTTGAGCAACTTTGCATCTAATAGATCTTTTTTTTGCCAACAGACAACTGACCACGCACAACCGACATTAAGCGGTTTCGCTTGATTAGATCAGCGCAACTTCCATTCCGGGTTCCGTTTTTCGAAAAAGGCGGCGACTCCCTCCTTGGCGTCATCCGTGGTGCAGAGACGTGCAAAGGCCTCGTTCATGTATTCGAATGCTTTATAGTAATCCAGATCGGCGGCTGCATAAAATGCTTTTTTGCTGATTTGTACGGCTATTGGGCTCTTGCGGGCTAAAAGAGCTGCCCATTTGCGGGTTTCCTCTGCCAGATCGGCTGTTTGGTACAACCCGGTTCAAGAGCCCCATATTCAGGGCTTCGGGGGCTTTTATCAAAATCACCGTAGAGCAGCAATTCAAGGGCGCGCTTTCTACCGACCGAGCGGGTCACCGGGACCACCGGACCGATGCAGTTGAGCCCGACGTTGATGGCCGTCAAACCAAAACGTGCGTTGTCGGCGGCAATCGCCAGATCGGCGGCCGCCACCAGGCCGGCCCCGTTTGCTGCGGCCACGCCTTGCACCTGGGCAATCACGGGCTTGCTCATACGGCTGATAGTCACCAGCGGTTTCTCCATATGTTCGATCCAGGCCTTGTATTCCATGGCGGTTTTGCCGGCAAGTTCGTTAACGTCGATGCCGGCGCAAAACGCTTTGCCCGCACCTTTGAGGATGATGACTCTTACGGTTGTCTGCGCGTCTAATTCTTTGAGTGCCTGGACGAGTTCTCCGGCCAGGGGGGTGTTGAAGGTATTGAGTTGTTCGGGACGATTCAGTGTTATTTCACCGACAAAGTCAGCGCCAATTTCTACCCTAAGATTTTCATAGGTCATGATTTATTCCTCTCTTGTTCACTAGGTGGATAGGCAGGCTCCGGGATTTGGCTATTCCGCACCCAGAGCTTCCAGGTCGGCGAGATCTTTTTTTCTTCCCATAGCCCTCTTGTTCATAATAAATTGTTCGTGCCCGATATAGTGGACTTGAATATCGCCGTATTTTCCTGGAGCCCGATGGGAAAAAGCTTCATTCCATAAGACCCCACTGATTGACGTGATTATATCAATCCTGACCGGGGGGACCCCCAGCTGTACAACCTGCCCGGGTTTTTCAAAATCCTCCGCTGATAGGCCAACCGACCCGAAGCCAAACTCCTTGAGGGCCGACATGATGCGTCCGGCATTATCAGAGTCCGGCTTGACAAAAATATCAATGTCACCGGTATAGCGCGGAACTCCGTGAAAAGCCAGGGCATAGCCTCCGACAATAATATATTCAACCTTGTGTGCGTTGAATAACTCGAGCAGATCTTTGAAGTCTTGCTGTATTTCCATGGTACTGCCTTCGTAAGTAGTCTACTGTCGCAACACGTTCCTCAGGCGGTCTACTTAACCAATAGGCCAGATCCTCTCTAATCGAGGAGAAATCATTCACACTACATTTTTTTACAATTTTTTGAATCATTATATCTCAGGATTTCTATTCCTGATCTTCTTTCTTTATCCCCAGAACTTCGCGACAGTAGCGGATACTGCGTTCGATAGTCTCTTTTTCCATTCGCAGGGCTTGTTGCATGTCATCCAGTGGTATTTCCATTTCGGTCTCAATGTTGATCCGACGCATAGCGGACTTTGTTTTAAAAATATCATAGGCGCGTTTCATGTCAATGTCGCCTTCTCCCACGGCTGCCCCCGTGAGCTTGAAGCCGTATCTCTGGAACTCGATACGGTCGTCTCTGAAATGGTTCGTGTAAGCCCGGGGTGCCAGGTTTGCAATGGCCTGCATGGGGTCTTCCATGACCATCAGGGCATTGACGGTGTCGATGCAGGCACCGACCACCGGACTGTCCACCAGATCCAGCAGCCACAGGATCTCTTCAGAAAAACTGTCGCAATGGTTCTCCACCGCGATTCTGATTCCGGCAGCGTCCGCCTTCGGTGCCGATGCCTTCAACTGTGAGGCAAAAGATTTCATTTGTGCCGTAACTTCCGGATGGAAGCGACTGGCGGAAACCGGTCGCGGGCGCTTTAAATCCATGCTGACTTTGACGATATCCGCCCCCAGGCTCCCGGCTGTTGCAATGGCCTCATCGAGATCATGCTGAATCCCGATGCCCATGCCGCCCATATCCATGGAAAAATTGTATTCAAGGTAAAGTCCGTGTTCTTTGGCGGCGGCGTTGACTTCTTTCAGGTAAGACGCATCCAGGTTTTCAAGTACGCCGTCATCCAGATGGAGTCCGTCGAGACCCAAGCGAACCGCTTCATCAAAGAGTTCAAATGTGCTCATCTGCCTGGGCCAGGGCAGTTTAAAATCAGCCCATGCCTGGCCGATACCATGAAGATGAAAACTGTAGGTGTGTAACCCGAGCAACATATTATCATCCTTGGATGGTTCGAGTAGATACCCGGGTTCAGAGGGCCCGGCACTGATTCCTTCCTGAAAGGGAGTGTTGGTTTTATTACATATAAGTGCCTAAAATGAACTAAAGTGAGCTAAAGTGCCTAAAGTTAAGGAATTCTATCTTATCTTATAAACAACAGAGCGAAGCGATACATCAACTTTAGATCACTTATAACTTTAGTTCACTCCACACTTTGTATTATTTTCAAGGCACAGCCAGTTATCTCTGACCTGGCTCTCCGAGGCGTAGGATCGTACCCCTACGAGCCGGAGGCCCAGAGGACCAGGTTTTAAAATTTGAATAAAACCTAAAGCAGAATGTTAAATTTTTTATGGATTAATTTGTCGATTTCTTTCGGAATATATGATTTCTCTTTGTCGGCAAGAATGGCTTTCGCAATCTCCCGTGCGCGTACTCTTGCGTCCCTGGCACCATCGTTTTCCCACTGATCCCGGCTCTTTTGGTCAGTGATACCGTTACCGATAAAATATTCCGTTCGGATGTGCTCCAGGGTATGGGTTGCAGTCATGAAGTTACCTCCCGGTCCTTGGGAATCGATAACCTCCAAGGCCAAATGTTCGGCATCCACATCGATCCCTTTTAGTACTTTGCAGCACATGCCGATGATTTCATCATCCATTACGTACTGCTCATGCGCCACAGTCAGCATCGATTCCAGCATTCCCGCGCTGTGATGCACGTAGTTGGAACCGCCCAATACCGCCAGAAGAGAGCTAAACGTCTTTTCCCAGCCAGCCTGTGCATCCGGCACTTTTGAATCGGTCAGTCCGGAAGAGTTGTAGTTGGGCACTTTTATATGGTGGGCCATCTGATGAATGGCTGCATTCATCATTCCGAACTCAACACCGCCGCCCACATATCCCATGGTTTTCATATCGACCATGCCGGGGATACCGCCGTAGAGCAAAGGTGCACCGGGATTCGTCAATTGACAGATGCAGATTCCGGCAAGTTGTTCAGCATGCAGCTGCGCCAGCGTACCGGCCATGGTCATGGGGGAGGTTGAGCCGGACATTGGAGCCGATGAGAGTGCCACCGGGATTCTGTTTCGAATGGCTTCCTGCATGATTCGGGTAGACTGGGTGCAAAGTTTTAAAGGGCTGATGGCAAAGCATGTGATCACTGAAACAAAGGGTTTGTCCTGAAAGTTTTTTTTGCTCCCTGCTATCATTTCCGCAAGCTCGAAGACCTGGTGCAAGCCGGCCTCATCTTTAACACCCGTCATAACATGCTTGTCAGTTGCTTTCAGACAGGCGTAAACCATATTGACATCATAATCGGTTTGCGGAATATCTGCAGCAACACAGGGCCGCACAAAAAAGTGAATATTATCCAGACAATCCACCAGTCTTGCAATCTGATAAAGATCGTTCAGCGTAGTGGATCGGGATTTACCGGTTTCGAGATCAAGTATATTGATAGCCGCTCCTCCGGTACCCAGGTGAACATTGTGTTCGGCAAGATCCAGATCGTATTCACCATTACGGCTGAATAGTATCACCTGATGCGGCGCTTTCTCTGCCTGTTCAATGATCAGCTCTCTGGGGAAAGTAATCCGGGCGCTGTCCCGATCAACCTGGACGCCGGCCATATCCAGCATGGCCAGTGTGTCATCGAGCCCTTTTTCATAGGTAACCCCTGTCTGTTCAAGAATGGTCAGGGAGGCGTTGTGAATAGTCTCGATGTTTTTCCTGGAAAGCGGTTTATAAAGACCTCCGGGAAGACCTTTCAAATCCATTCTTCACTCCTTAAATTACAATAGATGGAATTCATTCAATTCCTGAATTCCTCAATCCTTGAATCCCTGAATTAGACCCATGTTCAATTTTCATGCGATTCTACGGCATTTAAAGAGTTACAGCCATTTTTTCAAGCTACATGACGAGGTCTGGAGCTATCTCAGCTCCTTTTCACCCTTCTGTCGAATTGCTTTCAAAGCGGCCACTGTCTTGTCCGGCAGCGAAGGCGCTGCATGATTTTTGACGATATCTTCAAGTTTTTCCTGAATTCGGGTGGCCAGATCTTTGGCGCCTTGATCTTGCCAATCCTCATAGGCCGATCGAGTCATCAGGCCGGGCACCCAGAGCTCGTTTTTGAAATGGTCATAGGTGTGATTCTGATCAAGAAAATGCCCGCCGGGGCCGACCTTTTCTATCAGCTCGCGGGCCAGGGTTTCCTGGTTGACTTCGATTCCTCGTATAAATCGTTTGGCCATCCCGATGTTTTCGTTACCCAGAATTAATTGGGCGGTGGAACAGACCATACCGTTGTCCATATACCCCACGTCGTGGATAAGGTTGAGTCCGCTCAAACCCTGGGCCAGGATGGAGAAAGCGGATTCCGACCCGGCCTGGGCATCCAGCGCTTTTGAGTCGGTCGCTCCCGCCAGCCCCCAGCTGGGAAGCCCGAAGGATTGCGCCACCTCGGCCTGGGCTGCAAGGGCAAGACTCATTTCCGGGGCGGCGATGGACAGGAGGCCGGCGGTCATATCAAAAAGGCCAAAATTGCAGCCCAGACTGCAGGGGCACCCGGGCTTGCGCAGCTGAGCCAAAACCAGGCACATCAGCGCTTCGGCGGTACCCTGGGCAATAGCTCCGGCCAGAGTTACCGGGGCCGTCGCACCAAATTGCATCGTGGGTCCCTGAATTTGAGGCAATGCAAGATCCGCGCAGACGAACAGACGATCGATGACATCCGCCGGAAAGACCAGCGGTGAGATCGGCTCGGGATAAAAAATAAGAAAAGGCCGCTGTCGAAGATTATCGATTCCGCCGGCGACTTCGGCGGCCATTTCAAAAACGAGTTCCACACCCCGGGGCGTATATCCCAGAAAAACAATGGGTTTGGTTGTGTTGGTCACAACAGCCTCGAACTCGTACAAGTCAGCGGCTGTGGGCGGAACATCCTGGACGGACCCCATCGGCATGACCCAATCGATATTCTCTAAAGCATCGGCTACCTTGGCTCCTATGGCAATATCCGCCACGCCAGTGGGGTGAATTTCACCGGTTAACGCATCTTTGGTGCGCGGACTGGCAGTGGAAGTGCCGTAGTAGCTTTTGCGACCCTCGACTTCCATGGACCGTTTACCTTCGCGATCATAGATCGTCCAGCCTTTGGGGGTAGTACTGAGACATTCGGCAACGATGTGTTCCGGTACTTTAACAATCTCGTCGTCGACCAGAGCACCCACCTGCTTCAGCATTTTGCGGGCGCCTTCGTGATAAACCTTGAAACCCACCTTGGACATTACTTCAAAAGCCGTGCGCCTGATTTCTACGATCTGGTCGTCGGTGAGTACCCGGAACGAAACCGATCTTTTCTCAATTGAACCTGTCTGAATCATAAGACCTCCTCTGGCCCTTATCGGGTTTTATCTGACAACATGTTATAAGTAAATGAATGTTTCAGGTGTCGGTATCGGGTTTCAGCAGCAAAAATTTCAAACAGCAAATCACAAATACCAAATGGTTCGACAAGCCGTTCGACAGGCTCACGGTCCTGAGCGGAGTCGAAGGACTCACCACCACCCTGAGCCAGGTCGAAGGGCAAATCACAATGACTAAAATTCAAAATTCCAAACAACTAGCGTTTGATCTTATTTGAGATTTGGATATTGTAATTTATAATTTATTTGCCCAATTTTAAGATCAGGTGGCGCTTGTAATTTGTTATTTCTCTCCGAGCCGTAGGTTCGAATCTACGAGCCGGAGGCCAGTTTATCCGGGTGTTTAGCACCGTCGTATCGACAATTGGTTGCCGATGTTTGCAATATACAGTTTATGACATTTGGGGCCGATGCTCGATACTCGATAACCAAAAATTGGAATTCCATCTATTCAATTCTCCGGCACTCCAGTTGGTATTAACCTCCTCCGTTGATAGGGTGTGGATGACGACCGTTTACCAACAGCCGTGATTTATACCCGGTTAGGGTGTTATTTAGCGCATAAACACGGAGGAGGTAAAGAATTATTTTTTCTTCACCCCGCCCATCGTTGTCAATGCTGTCTTGACAGTCAGGTTTTAGTTTAATACATTGAGTTTTAAATATAAAAGATTTATGTAAAAACACTGAAAGGAGGGTAAAATGAATATACTTGTGGGTTATGACGGCTCTAAAGTAGCCGATGATGTTATAAAGCTGGCCCATAAACATGCGAAGGCATTTAAAGCCGACATTTATATTGTGACTTCATTGGAGCAAGGTCCCGGGTTGAAAAAAGAGGATATCGATAAAGCTGAAAGCAAGCTGGAAAAGCTAAGAACGCCCTTCAAAGTAGATGATATTCCCTGTGAGACCCAGACATCCGTAAGTTTCCAGTCTCCTGGAGAAGATCTGGTCAATTATGCAAAAGACAACAATATTGATGAAATCATTATTGGCGTCAGAAGAAGATCAAAAGTCGGCAAACTGGTGTTCGGTTCTACCGCCCAGTATGTCATCCTGGAAGCGTCCTGCCCGGTTGTTGCTGTCAAATGAAGGCGGAAAACAATATCATTGCACTGATCGTCGCAATTCGCAATTTTCTTGAAAGCCTCAACGACATCCACTTGAAACCGCGCCGCGCTATTTTGGGAAAGTAAATTTTACTAATTCAATCCAGCTTAGGACATGACATTAGTCGCTTTGGCTAATTCCTATTGCCGCGCGTGGACGCGTTCCGATTCATCCGGCACATGGATTACGGGCTCGACCTTGCTCAACTCTTCGATCGGTATATGACATTTGATGACGTGGCGGTCTGCCACAACCTGCTCCGGCGGCTGTTCATTATCACAAATATCGCCGATCCTTCGATGGCAGCGGGTACAAAATGGGCAGCCCTTTGGAGGATTCATGGCACTGGGCAGATCTCCTTCCAGAACAATTTTACGCTTGGTCACTTCAGGATCGGCAATCGGCACTGCTGATAACAGCGCCTCGGTATAAGGGGAATAGGGCGGAGCGAAGACCTGCTCCGTCGTTCCCCTTTCAAGAATATGCCCGAGATACATGACAACAATGCGATCCGACAGGTAGCGCACGACACTCAGATCATGACTTATGAAAAGCAGCGTGGTTTTATGTTTGCGCTGAATATCCATTAGCAACTCGGTCACAGCCGCCGCGACAGAGACGTCCAGCGCAGAAACCGGTTCATCTGCGATGACCATACTCGGGTTACCGGCAAATGCCCGGGCGATACCGACACGCTGCTTCTGGCCACCCGACAACTGCCTGGGTTTTCTGAAATAAAAATCCCTTGGCAGTTTGACCGTATCCAGCAGGTTCATCACGCGATCAAATATCTTTTTTTTATCCGTCTCCACACCAAATTTTTTGATGACCCGTGATATCTGACCGCCAACGCTGTGGCTTGGGTTCAAGGTGTCAAACGGATTTTGAAATACCATCTGCAGCGAGCCGATCTGTTCAGCGCTGCGGTCCCGAACCGCTACATCCAAAAGATCCTTGCCCAGGTGACGCACCTTGCCACCAGTACCTGTCTCTAAACCCATCAGCACTTTGGCAAATGTTGATTTACCGCAGCCGGATTCACCGACGATGGCTACAGTCTCACCCTCTCTGGCGGAGAAATTTAACTCCTCATTGGCTTTTACATAACGAATTCGTTTACCGCTAATTAAAGCCCGCAGTGAGTTGTCACGAACCTCGTAGTACTTCTTCATGTGGTCCACTTTGAGTACCCGTTTACCGAGTTCAATTGCCGCTTTGACTTCGCCTCCCGGCGTCTCTTTATTATGATCAATTTCTTTGTAGCGTAAACATCTTACGCGATGGTCGGCGGCACTATCCACCACATGCTCCATTTTGAAATGTTCAACGTCACACAGCCCGGGTTTGAAATGATCACAGCGCGGGTGGTAATAACAGCCCTGGGGTCGTTCGAATGGCAAAGGGAGCTGACCCCGGATCGGCTTCAGCGGGGCAGCGTTCTTGTCGGCCGTCGGCAACGGAATACAGGCAAAAAGGCCGTGGGTGTAAGGGTGCCTTGGCCAGGTAAACAGCGAGTCAATCGTTCCTTCTTCTACAACTTCACCGGAATACATCACGAATACCCGGTCACAGGTCTCCAGAATCAGCCCGAGGTTATGGGAGATATATATCTGGGAAGTGCCGAACTTCTTGCTGATATCGGCAACCAGCTTCACGATGCCGGCCTCTACCGTAACATCCAGCGCGGTAGTGGGTTCATCCAGCAGCAACAGGGACGGATTAGACAAAAGCCCCATAGCGATAACCACCCGTTGCTGCTGTCCACCTGATAACTGATGCGGATATGAGTCCATAAGCCGTTCAGGATCAGGCAGCTTGACATCCGCCAGTATCTGCACAGCCCTCTGCCGCGCTTCTTTCCTGGAAATGTTCTCATGTGCCAGCGGCACCTCCATAAGCTGGGTGCTGACTTTGAGGCTTGGATTTAGAGAGGCAAAAGGTTCCTGATAAATCATTGCGATCTCTGATCCTCGAATGCGGCGCAACTCATCTCTCCGACATCTGGGTTTAAATCACGGCCTTTAAACGTGATACTGCCGCTCTTGATGCCGCCGTTGGCGCCCATGTACTGCATGATCGCCATTGCGACGGTAGACTTGCCGCAGCCCGACTCGCCGACAATGCCGATCGTCTCACCGGGCAATACCGTCAGCGAAAAATCCACTACCGCCGGAATCTCTCCCGCCCGGGTATAGTAAGAGATGCAGAGGTCCTTGCAGACCAGTACCGGTGCTTGATCGTCGTTCATATGCTGGTTACCTCCTAATCGCGCAATGAGATTTCACGCAGGCCGTCCGCCAGTAGATTAAACCCCAGGATCAACGAAGATATCGCGATACAGGGAAAGAGCGTCATATGCGGATAAACCATCGCCATCTGCCGGGTTTCATTTACCATACCGCCCCAATCAGGGTCCGGCGGCGGCAGACCCAGGCCTAGAAAGCCGAGCACACCTATGGTGATAATGACATAACCCAGACGCAGACAGGCATCGACAATCAGCGGGTCCGCGCGCATTCGGTAAAATCTCAACCAGCATCACTTTCCAGTCTGATTCGCCTCGGGTCTGGGCCGCTGCAACATAGTCACGATTGCGAAGATCCAGCACCAATCCACGCACTATACGCATGATTCCCCGGCGAGGATGCAAAAGTGATGGCGATAATGATGTTAACGCCGGATGCGCCGATCGTGGCAATGATGATAATATACAGCACCAGCACCGGAAATGAGAGAATGATATCTGCGATGCGAGACAGGACATCATCCACCCAACCGCCGCGATATCCGGCCGCAAGTCCCATTAGAATACCCACCGTGTAGGCGGAAAGGGTTGCCAGGGGCGCATAGATCAGCACCGTACGCGAGCCCCAGATGATGCGCGACAGAATATCCCGCCCAAGTTGATCGGTGCCGAGCCAGAATGTGCCGCCTTTGGCCGCCTCTATCCCCGGTTTGGCAAACGGCTGAATAGAGAGTTGGGGTCAAACGGCGCAAGCAACGGTGCCAGGATCGCAACCAGCACCCAGAATAAAACGAGGAAAGCCCCTATCATACCGACCCAACTCTCCCGCAGCAGTCCAAAAGATTTCAGTACGCGCCATAACGCCGCTCCGTATCCGGCAGTCGGCATTTGTGTTGCAGTTGTATTCATCGTTCGTCTCCTTAGTCCATCGATTCGTAAATACGCTGACGTATTTACTCACTCAGGACTTAGCTAAAACGGATGCGAGGGTTGAGGAATGTGTAGCCAATATCGGCCAGGGTTTGCGTGACAACCGCAAGACAAACCGCCACCATGGCGCACGCTTCCAGAAGGGCGATATCGTTATTCAGAGAAGCCTCCAGGATCAGCGCCCCAAACCCCTTATAGGCAAAGAAAAACTCAACTACAATAACCCCGGACAACAGCCAGTTGATTTGTAACATGATTACCGTGAAAGGGGCGATGAGTGCGTTGCGCAACCCATGCTTCACAATCACCGATTTGTAAGGCAGGCCCTTCAGCACCGCGGTCCTTATGTACTGGGAGGTCATGACTTCCGCCATTGAGGCCCGGGTCATGCGGGCGACATAGCCAAAATCATAGACGATCAGCACCATGGCAGGCAGAATCAACTGTTTGAACTCGAACCCGCTGGCCATGCTGCTGGTTCCCGGCAGCCATTTCAGGCCGAATACAAAGAGGGCGGAGAAAAATACCGCACTGGCAAATTCCGGCACGGAAGTTGTCAAAATGCCAAAAACCGATATCGATCTATCGAGCTTTGAACCCTCTTTCATCCCCGACAAGACGCCCAGAATCAACGATAGCGGGATCATAATCGCAAACGTCCAAAACCCCAATATGGCGGTGTTCCATAGCCGCGGCAACATCACTTCAGCGACCGGGCGTTTAAAGCGGATGGACTCCCCCAGGTTACCGGTCGCAAAATTGCCCAGCCATTTCACATAACGTAACATCATGGGTTGATTATACCCGTGCTGCTCCCGCCATAGCTCCCGCTGTTCTTCGTTTGAAAATTGGCCGAGCACCCGGGCTGCCGGATCACCCGTAAGTTCCGTCTCCAGCAACAGAAAAAGAATCAGCGATACGATAATCATGGTAAAAACCATGAACCCGAAACGCTTTACCACCAAGGGTAACCATTTTGATTCCTCCTGATATGACATATACCCAATTGAGTTAAAAACCAATTGGGAGTTATTCGTTATTTGTTAATGGTTATTGGTTTAAGAGCAATAAGCTCCATCTCAAATTTCATCCATCATAGCATTACAAAATCAGGCCATCATCAAGTTCGAATAACGAATAACTACTAACAATTAACGCCTAATTGAGCGATTTTCGCTCAATTAGGGTTATAGTTTTTTGGGGAGATTCCAGGGCGGGGAGCGCCGTAACGCTCCCCTTGCCCAAACGCACGCTGTTTCAAGTTTAATTAGGTCAGAGAGACCTTGTGAAAACGGTAGTATCGGGTCGGGTGCATTTCAAATCCAACCACATTTTCTGAAATTGCAGTGAAAACAGACCGGAAGAAAGGCTGTACCAGGACTGCATCATCCTGCAGTATTTTTTCAACCTTCTCCATCTTGGCTCGACGTTTTTCAATATCCAATGTCGATTCCGCTTCGTCCAGGGCCGCATCAAACTCAGGGTTGGCATAGCTGGACTCATTCCAGGGTACACCCGGTGCGGTAGGCCAGGCCCAGCACCATGACGGCCAGCGGCCGGTGGGTCCAGGAGGTGAGGCTCAAGGGCGCCTTTGTCCAAACATCCCAATATTGCGCCGACGGCATCACATTCATTTTGATGTTGATCCCGGCTTTGGCGGCATCTTGTTTGAGTACGGCAACGCTGTCCTGTTCCCAGACGCCGTCGGTATTCCCCACGTTGCAGGTCAAATCAATGCCATTGGGGTAGCCGGCTTCAGCCAATAGTTTTTTGGCGCCTTCGATGTCCTGCTTGAACGGGGGCAGGGCAAAGTATTCGGGGTGTATCTTGGCGACGTGCATGTGTTCCCCAACGATCCCTAAACCGCGGTGGGCGATGTCGAGCTGTCTCTGAGCATCGCAGGTTTTCTGTACTGCCTTTCGTACGCGGATGTCATCAAACGGTTTCTCGGTCACCTTCATACGGATAACGCCGGTTTGGGTGGATGGAATGGAGATAACTTTGATTCCCGGAAGACTCTTGGCTGCTTCGAGAGTCGTCAAATCAAGCATATAAATCCCATCAACCTGTTTTGAAGCGAGTGCGGCTAGATAAGCACCTGCATCTTGACCCAGGTCAATGAACCGAATCTCATCAAGAAAGACTTCACCACCCCAATAAGGTTCATTGCGTTTTTTCAATACTGATATCTCGCCAACTCTGAATTCAGAAAGCATGTATGGTCCGGTGCCTACCGGGTTTTTAGAAAGATCCCCACCTTCTTTCTCAAAATCGCGGTGAACGATAGCAGTGGGATAGTTGTAAAGGTTTTCGGGAATGGACAGCACCGGCGATTTCAGGTTGAGCCTGACCGTATGATTGTCCACTTTCTGCACCGCGTTTTTGATCATACGCTTGAGCGGATTCCCTTTCTTATCTTTTTCGCCGGTTTTTTCCAGCATGGCGTTGAACAGACCCAGGTTGGAGGATCCGGTTTTGGGATCGAGCCAGCGGGTAAAGTTAAAGACCACATCATCGGCATTGAAGTCATCGCCGTTTGACCACTTAACCCCTTTACGCAGATGGAAGGTCCAGGTCTTCAGATCGTCGGAGGCCTCCCAGCTCTCTGCCAGATTGGGCCTTGTGATATTATCCGGCCCAGTTTCGACCAGATATTCAACAATGTGGCGGGCAGGTATGGATTTCTCGGTCCATGAATAGGTCGCCGGATCGGCCATTTCCTGCACCTGCATACCAAATTTTAATACGCCGCCTTTTTTCTGGGTGGCGGCCTGGGCAGTTGAAATAAAATCAGGCAACACATCCTTTCCAAGTATCTTTCCTGCTATGCTGTAGGCAGCCGTCGCAGACACGCCCAGTAAGGTGACGGTGCGCAGAAATTCTCGCCGTGAGCACTTGCCGTCTGCAAGGGATTTTTCCATTTGTTCAACGCCGGGGTGTATTCTTTCTGTCGTCATAATATTACCTCCTCCCAGAAATATTAGGTTGTTAAGAAAAAGAAACTCGTAAAAAGTCAAAATTTTAAATAATAAACCCTATAACTATTTGAAATTATTAGGTTCAGAAATAAAAAAATGCAATTTTGAGACTTTTGACGAAACCATTAGAAAAAACACATAAAATCAATGCCATAAAAGGTGGACGGTTAAAAGTGGTGAGACTGAAACAAAAAAAAACTGCCGTTTAGTTTTTAGTCGATATTTTAGAAGTTAAACCGCATCCAACATAGAGAATCCTTTTTGGTCTGTCAAGGATAAAGTACCAGGCGCCTTCCCTTTTGGCTACTACACTGTAGACATCCTGCCATTCCAGACGGATTTTTTCTTGCAGTGGATATGATTTCTCTATAAAAATACATGAAATTTTTTTCTAATCTCCGTTGCTATATCCTGGTGTATTTTCGGCTCTTCAGGTGCTGAGAGGATATTTTTAACTATCTTTTTTGCCCGTTCTCTGGCATCCAAAGAACCGTTAATTTTCCAATCACTCCTATCTGCTTTATCGCTGACCCCATTGCTTTGGAAATATTCATTACGAATAAAACGCAAGGTATGGTCTGAGATTAAATAATTACCACCCGGTCCTACTTCTTTGATAGCATCATAAGCCATATGATCTTCATCCACTGCAATGCCTTTCAAAACTTTTAAGGCCATACCAATAATCTCATCATCAATGACATATTGTTCATACGAAATACATAGCATAGACTCCAGCATTCCTGCAGCATGGTGGATGTAGTTGTTACCTCCCCATTACAGCAAGGGCGGTGGTGAATGCCTTTTCCCAGCCTGCCTGGGCATCCGGAATTTTGGAATCGCTTAGCCCGGAAGAAGCATAGTTAGGCACCTTTACAAATTCGGCTAACTGGTGAATTGCTGTTTGCATCATGCCGAATTCAACGCCGCCACCCTGATAGCCCATAGAGCGCATATCCGCCATACCAGGTAAGCCGCCATACAAAACCGGCGCACCGGGATTTAGAGAGTTGATGGACAGTGATACCGGCAAGTTCCTCTGCATGGGTTTGCACCAATGTGCCGGCCATGGTCATTGGAGATGTGGAGCCGGACATGGGGGCACTGGTTACAGCAACCGGCACCATTTGCCGGGCTGCTTCACACACATTCTTTACGGACTGTGTGCAGAATTTAAGTGGACTGATGATCATGCAGGCTGCGATTGAAAAAATTGGGCTTTTTCTTAATTTATCTCTTCCGCCAACAACGATTGACGCCATTTCAACTGCGTCTTTAAGCCCCTTCTCGAGGTCGCAGCCGAACATAATATGCTTGGTGGTGCCGAGCATTGGAGCAAAAAGAGAATTAACATCGTAGTATTCGATGGGGACATCATGCGGTACGGCACAACGTTGAAAAAAGTGTATATTATCCAATTGGTCCACTATTCTGGCCACATTATAAATATCTTTCAGCAATCCCTGCCGCACCTGGCCTGTATCAAGATCAAGTACTTTTACTGCAGTCCCACCAGTCCCGGCATACACCCGGTCGCCGCCTAAATGCAGATCATTCCTGCCGTCCCTGCTGTACAGGATAAATTCAGCCGGTGCCTGGGCAACCATTTTTTCAACCAATTTCTTCGGGAAGTAAATTCTTGCCTTTTCCCGATCGACCTTACAGCCCGCTTCTTCAACCATATCCAGCATATCGTCAATGCCTGTTTCAAATGTCAGCCCGATATGTTCAATGACATCCAATGATTTTTGATGTATAGTTTCGATCTGGCTTTGGTTCAAAGGCCGATAGAGGTTTCCTATTAGTCCGCCGCTGCCCATTTTGTCCTCCTTTTGGCTGAATATATTAGCGCTCGCCGACAACTACCAAATATTGAAGCGCCCATTAACGCAAACAATATCCATCGAGATAAACAAAGCAGGTTTTGTTGTCAAGATTAATTTTTTTTACGACGGGATTGCAATTTCAGACCATTTTGAGTCCGCCTACGGCGGAATTGGCTGCGGTCGGATTTTTGAAAGGCAGGTTTTCCAGAAAGTCAAAGTGAAGAAATACATCGCATGGACTTAATTCACTATTAACGGTGGAAGCGGCTTCGACTCGGTTACTTTCGACAGGCTCAAGCCCTGAGCTTGCCGAAGGGAGTCGTTCGACCCTGAGTCGTTCAATCATAGGCTCACGACCGAAGGGCTCGTCGCAGGCCAGCTGCGATATAAATGGATGAAATCTTCTAAAAACAAGACTTGAGGCCCATGCCTATCCCAGGGAAGTGGTGTTTCTTAAGGAAATGTCGAAGACCATGGTTGCCATTTATTAAAAAAAACTAAACAAAAAAAGTCAAAAGGAGAATTGTTATATGGAAGCAAATGATAATCTAAAACAATTACCTAAATTTCAAGTCTTGTCGAATGAACAGATCCACAAAATCTACGAGGCGACCCTTCACTGCCTGCAACGAACGGGTGTTGAAGTCCGGAACCAAGAGGCACGCGATCTACTGGCGGATGCCGGGGCACAAGTTGATGGTCTGCGTGTTCGCATTCCACCACACATTATCCAGGAAACCCTTTCAACGACCCCTTCAAATCTTACCATTTGGGGACGTAATAAAGCCCACCGGATGAAGGTTGAATTCGGCCGCACATATTTCGGTCCAGGACCATCTTGTACTTATTTTATTGATCCTGAGACAGGTGCACGACGAAAAACCCGAAAGGGAGACCCAGCCAAGACGGCGCAACTTTGCGATGCCCTTGATAACATCGATTACGTAATGTCTCTTGGATTGATTGGTGATGTCACACCATCCCTGGCACCGGTGTACGAGTTTGCCGAAATGATTACCCATACAAGCAAGCCTGTTATCGCTTGGGCCTTCAACCTTGAACAACTCAAGGATATACATCGAATAGCCTTAACTTTGGCGGAGGGTGAGGAGGATTTTCGCAAACATCCTAATTTTGGTTTTTTCTCAACCTGGCAGGCACCCCTGATTCACACAAATGAAGATATGGCAAACTGCTTGTGGGCAGTGGATCACGGGATTCCAGTGATTTACAGCGGGGGGGGGATCGCTGGCATCAGTGCACCGGTTACCGGCCCTGGGCTTCTCGTCGTTAATCTAGCCGGAATGTTGAGCGGTGTCGCCATTTTTCAACTCAAAAAACCCAGCGCACCCGTGTGTGCCGGGGGTATGCCTGCATCCATGAATTTGCAAACAGCCCGTCCAAATTACGGCGGTCCGGAGCTGAGTGTTTACAGTGCTGCGATTTCAGAAATCACACGTCATCTGGGCGTACCTTTCATGGGGACGGCAGGTGCATCTGAGGCAAAGGTGGTGGACCTTCAAGCGGCCATTGACAGCACGATCCAGGTCCTTCTCTCGAGCCTCAGCAGAAGTCCTCTGGTGCATGATGTGGGCTTTCTCGATTGCGCCGATATCGGAGCGTTGGAGATGCTGATTTTAAATGATGAAATCATTTCCCTGACAAAAAAGATAATGCGCCCCATTGATGTAAATGACGATACGTTAATGCTTGATTTAATAGACGAAATCGGACCAGGAGGAGAGTTCATATCATCGGAGACGACGGCAAGGCTGTGCCGCCAGGAAATCTGGATTTCACGACTAATGGATAGTGATCCCTGGGCGATATGGGCTGAGAATGGTTCCTTGAGCATTTTGGACCGCATAAACCATCGTCTGCAAGGTATATTGGACAATCACCGACCGTCAAAGCTTCCCGAAGGGGTAACCGCAAAGATTGGGGCAATACTGAATGAGGCGGAAGCACGAACGAGATAATTAGTATATGTCGGTGGAGCATAAACCGGAACTTTTATGATACCACGAGGCAGGAAATCAATAGACGTTTAAGGGAATCATTTTTCAAGGAGGAATCAAAATGGATCATAATCGTGATTTCGGCATCAATCGGATCAAGGCCCGGAAAAATCACTGCTGCTACGGCATGGGCCTGGGTATTATCATCCTGGATGACGTCTATCCTGGTTTTCCCGGCGACGTCAGAAACGCCAGCACTTATCCCTACACGATTCAATACGAAATCGTGGAAGGCGTTGATATCGAGACCCTGGTGTTCAGGGAAGACAAGTCTCCATGTCTGGAGCCGATAAAAAAGGCTGCTAAAAAGCTGGAGCGGATGGGCTGTAAGGCCATATCGGCCGAGTGCGGCTATTTTGCCTACTTTCAAAAGGAGATTACAGCCAGGGTGGAAGTACCGGTCTTCATGTCCGGTCTGTTGCAAGTTCACTTTGCTCAGCAGATCATCAGCCCCGAAAAAGTGGTGGGCATCTATGTCGGATCAAAAAGCGCAGTCCGAGACGGAACTTAGTTCGCTTCGCTCACAATTGGAATAATGGAACAATGGCCTCCGGCTCGTAGAGGTTACGCCTTGTGGAGCCTACGCCTCGGAGAGAATATTGGGACCATTGGTGTTCCATCTGGTTGAAAAATAATACGGCTCATGGGATCTGCCCGCCATTGTCCTTGACACACTATCATTAATTCGGGCATTATTATTTTTTCAGAAGTTTTTGGTATAACCATGACATCAACCGGCGTGGCAGGCGGGTAAACAAACCATGGATCGAAAAAACATCAACAGAGAATTTAAAAAACTCCGAGTTTGGCCTCCGGCCTCTCCGAGCTGTAGGCTCGCTCTACGAGCCGGAAGCCGTAGGCCTACGCCCCGGAGGGCAAGATGCTGTTTCCCTTTATGTCTTGGCCTGTAAAATATTTGCCAACTTTCCATTCGAACTAAAAAAAGTGACCAGCAATAGCATTGACGCTGCACACAGCATCTCGCGAAACATTTCAGAAGGTTATTGTCGTCGCAGTTTGAAAGAATACCGAACTTAGGGGCTTCGCCCCAATTGGAATGTTGGAATGCTGGAATAATGGTCCCGCCACCGGCGGGATTGATGATAAAATTAAAATGGTTAGTATCCTTGACAACCAGTAGAAGATTATCGAAATTTATGATGATAAGTTTCGAATAGCATGCGGCTTTTAGGGCTGTCAATCGTTAACATCTATAGCAGTATCTCAAAACCGAGTCATTCAAGGCGCAACGGCAAAAGGGCGAAGAGATGCTTGGACCAAATTACGGCAAATGGTGGAACGAGCGGCCAATATATGCACGACTGCGCTACGGACTTATGATCCTTCCGGTCGTCTTTGTCTTACTCTGGGTGCTGTACCAATATACGTCCGGTGTCTACCTTCGTGCCGATATCCGCGACGCTGTCGAGTGTGGCAATCTCGGCGATATACGCGCTTTGATTTTAGACGGTGCGCCTGCCGATACTATGTACAACAACGGCACGTCCTTGCTTCACCGGGCCTTAGCAATGGGCCACATTAAGGTCGTACCACTGCTCATCAAAGAAGGTGCCGACGTCAATGCCGTGGATCACCGAGGCATCACACCGATCCACCTGGCGGCCGGTAATGGAAACACAACGATTGTCAAGCTGCTGATTCAAAGCGGTGCCGATCCGGGTGTCAAGAGTGAACACTATGGATTACCTCTGCACTGGGCATCGAATTCGGGCCAAATCAAAATAGTGCGTCTTCTGCTCGATGCAGGTGCAACAGTCGATCCCGAAGACAGGTGGGGCCGAACACCTTTTCATTATGCGATGTATCTCGGGTATGCGAACATGGCGAAGTTCCTTTTGTCTCGGGGGGCGAACGTCAATGCGAAGGATTCCAGGGGCCGCACGCTACTGCACTGGGCGGTGTCTAAAGGTGAGCGAGACATCGCCACACGCCTCATAGACTTCGGCGCGGACACGAAAGTTCGGGACCGCAAGGGAAACACCGCTCTTCATAAAGCAGCAAGACACGGAAACCATTATCTTTCAATACTCCTTATCGAACACGACGCCGATGTGAACGTGAGCACGCCGGGTCTTCATGTTACACCATTACACCAGGCCGTGAGATATGGTCACGAGAAGATAGTATGGTTACTGTTAAACAGCGGCGCAAAGGTGAATGCATATAGCAAGCTCTACGGCACACCACTTCATTGGGCCGCCGAAAGCGGTTACCGGGACATCGCGGGGGTGTTGCTCGAACGCGGGGCAAGCACGAACACCCTTGACAGCCACCGACTCACACCGGCCGACAGGGCCAGGGAGGAAGGTCAAAAGGATCTTTTCGCGCTGCTCGACACTGCAAACGGAAGTAGGAAGTCGGGTATGCTCGACCTCTCGCAACCATCAGGTAACCACACAATGGATGAAGAATGTGTTTTCCCAAAACGGATGCAAAGCACGAGCCGCATGGTACTGGCCGCTTATATCGATGATCAAATGTCGACTGCAGAGTTTCTTCGCCTATTCTCGTTGACCAATTCCAGGTATCTCGCACTCGGCAATTGTCTCGTCAGGCTTCTCGAATAAGTTTACCGTGAAAAAATGACTGTGTCGACAACACCGCCGCTTCGAGCCGCCTGGCTGGTTTGGGGCCTGGGGGCCCCGTTATACCTCATGAGGTTTTTCCAGCGGGTATCCCCGGCCGTTAGGACGGATGAGTTGATGCGCGACTTCCGGGCAAGCGTAGCGGGACTGGGCAGTCTTTCAGACCGCCTTGGTCATTGAAAACCGCTTTACCTGGCCGGGTGTGCCGTATCTCTGGTCGGATGGAGCGGCATACTCCTGGTGCGATTGGGCCAAGCTAACCATTTGACATTATGTAACAAACAACATAGAAGGAAGGCCTATGACTATTTTAGACCCAATTCAGAGGTTCAAGGTTCAGAGGTTCAGCGTTCGGCGTCGCCGCTGGATTGAAAAGCGGCCAGTTTAATCGAGAAAGAGACTTACGAACATCCAACGTCCAACATCGAACGTCGAATGAATGAATTCTGTCTATTTATATAAGGAGGGCGGGCACCGTGCCCGCCGGATTCGAATTATCGTGTACCCCTCAATATGGTCGGCACAGTGGCGGCCCTACTTCATGAAAATGACATTGGATGTCATGAAGTCTCATACAAGAGGTTATGGATTCGGTGACTGTTAAGAGAACCCTGAACGGTGAACGGTGAACGCTGAACCTGTGAACGGTTAGATTAGGGAGGATAGAAAAGATGGGAAGAATTTTCACGCCCACAGAGAACGATTTCGGCAAAACCGATGCGGTGGTGATCGGGGGCGGTATTGTGGGTACGGCGACGGCTTTCTGGCTTTCCAGGGCAGGGTTGGGCGTTGTGCTTGTGGAGATGCGTGACGGCCTGTCGACATTAACGACACCCGCATCGGCGGAATGCTTTCGGGCCCAATTCGCGGAGCCGGCCATGGCTGAGCTGGCGATACCGAGTATTGAGATGTTTGAGCGTTTTGATGAAGTCATCGGCATACCGGGGTACGGTATTTCCATAAAACAGCAGGGGTATCTTTTTCTCACAGATAACCCGGAAACGGTTGACGACCTTAAGGAGAACGTGGAACAGCAGCATAAACTGGGTGTTACGGACTCAGAATTTATAGAACGCGATGAGATCGTTACCAGGTTTCCATATATTTCACCGTCTGTGTTAGCCGCGACGTTCCGACAGCGGGATGGGTGGCTGTCATGCCATGAGACCACCCAGGGGTTTGCCAAAGGCTGTGACGCCAGGTTTTTCATCAACACCAAAACCACCGGTATTCAAACGGATAAAAAAGGGATCTGCGGTGTGGAAACCAATCACGGAATCCTTCAGGCCCGTGTTGTGGTCAATGCGGCCGGTCCTTTTGCGGCTGAGATCGGGCGGATGGTCAACCTGAAGCTTCCGCTGGAGTCCGTTCGCCGGCAAAAAGTCTACTTGAAGACTTCTGTAGCGATTCCCCGGGATGCCCCTTTTACCGTTGATGTGGATAACAATTCTTACTGGCGCCCTGAGCCCGGGGGGGTGATTATCGGTTGGGTGGATTCGGACGAGCCGGTCAGTCAGCCTTCCGAGAAGGTGCATACAGACTGGGAGTTTCCGGCCATAACTTTGGACAAGGTCAAGCGCATGACACCGCTTTTCGAAGAGGTGGAAAAGACCGTCAGACAACCCGATATGAATACGTCGGCCGGATACTATGTATATACACCCGATGACCAGCCGTTGATCGGACCTGAGCCGGAAGTCCCCGGTTTTTATGTCAACTGCGGCTATTGGGCCGGCGTGATGCTCTCCCCCCAGGCGGGCAAGCGGATCGGCGAATTAGTAACCGGTAAGCTGGACCCCAAAGAAAATCCATTACGACCGACACGCTTCAAAGAAGGCCTTGGGAAAAAGGGAAAGACGCTTATGAGCCATTAAGTTGGATGAGGGCGCTAAGGTGTTCAGCGATATCCCGTCGCCAATTTGTAGTTGACGTAACTGGGCACTTGCACACTTCAAATGAGCTAAAATTGTAAAATGGCTAAAATGAGCTAAATTTAAGGAATTCTATCTTATTTTATAAACGACAGAGCGAAGCGATACATCAACTTTAGATCACTCCACACTTTGTATTATTTTCAAGGCAGAGCCCATTATCTCTGACCTGGCTCTCCGAGGCGTAGGATCGTGCCCCTACGAGCCGGAGGCCCAAAGGACCAGGTTTTTGATACTGAATAAAATGGTAGGATAACTCCAATATTCAATCGACAATTTTCAATTTACGGTAAGGAGATTAGGCTATGCTATTAGGCTTACATACATACAGTCTTCATTTGCATGGTATGGGACAGAACTGGGGCGGCTTCAAACTTCGATGGGAGCCGGTTTGGGACATCTTCGGCCTGATGGACGAGGCCAAGAAGCTCGGACTTGACGGTCTGCATTTAACCGCTGCTGATTTGGGTGCAACCGATCAGGACCACCTGCGCGACGTACGCCGGGCTGCTGAGAAAAGAGGGCTGTTTCTGGAATACAACTTTTCCTTAGACGCATCCGAATACGATGATCGTCTGACCCATACCATGGAGGAGGGTATCGCCATTGCTGAGTCGATCGGTTCGGATATCGGTAAAATCAGCATGGACATTCACAGACCCCATCCTGTATGTAGCTCCGCCTTCCATCCCAAGGTAATTCCCCAGCTGGAGAATATCGCCCGCAAGGCCGAAGCCGCCGCTCCTGTCGCTCAGAACGCGGGTGTAAGGCTCTGCCTGGAGAATCACACCGAAGCATTCAGCGATGAAGTGATCTGGATCATCAACCGCGTCAACCACCCTTATGTGGGGGTTTGCGTTGACACGAATAATTCGCTGATGGTGGGAGAAGACCCACTGACCGCTATTCGAAAGCTGGCACCCTTATCCTTCACCAATCATTTTTCCGATCATCGCATCGTCTTTGATCAATATGGCTGTCGCATCACCGGGGTGGCAACCGGAAGCGGAGATGTCCCCATGCGGGAAGCATATCAGGTCATCAAAGCCAATTGCAATATGAAACGCCTCAACATTGAAGTGGAATTCGACCCTGGTGCCGACGGCAGTGAAGAAGCCCGCCGTCGGGAATACGAGGCCGTCGTGGAAAGTATCCGTTTCGTGCGCGAGGAACTGGGCGTCGGCCAGGGATCTCAGCTATAAATAGTTGTTTAGGAGCATCGGACTCCGATGCGGAGCGTCAAAGTTAAATATGTAATAAATTTAGCCATGAAAATACGAATTTATAAATTTAGTTTTTTTTCGTGTTTTCGAACTTTCGTGATGAACAGTCCTTTTTGGGCTCCGTATAGTTATAAACATGTTGAAGTTTATTGAGAGGAAATAAAATGCTTCAGGGCAGAACCTATGAGGAAGTATGCCACAACTTCAAATGGGAGATTCCAGAGTATTACAACATCGGTGTCGATGTCTGTGACAAGTGGGCCGGCGACAAACATCGATTAGCCCTCATCTACATAGACCCGCAGGGGAAGGAAGCAAAAATATACCTTCCGGGAATTAAGAAACATATCAAATCAGTTCGCCAATGCTTTAAAAGCACATGGCATCACACGGAAGGATAGCGTCGGAATCCTGCTTTCTCAGCGTCCTGAAACACTAATCTCTCATATTTCAGTCTATAAACTGGGTGCCATCGCCGTGCCGTTGCTGACCCTTTTTGGGCCGGATGCCATTGAGTTCCGGCTTCAGGACAGCGCAGCCAAAGCCGTAATTACCGATAAAGAGAACCTTTCAAAGATTTGGCAGATAAAAGAGCGCCTGCCCGGTCTCAAACTGGTTATCGCCATCGATGCCGACAAAGAAGAAGATGCCATGGATTTTTGGCAATGTGTAGAAAGGGGAAGCCGCGATTTTACGCCTGTAAGGACAACGCCTGACGATCCAGCTTTGATCATTTATACCTCCGGTACCACCGGTCAGCCCAAGGGAACCCTTCACGGACACCGATTATTGCTTGGTATCCTGCCGGGGTTTGAATTTTTTCACAATTTGTTTCCGCAAGAAGGCGATCTCATGTGGACACCGCTTGACTGGGCGTATATCGGCGGATCCTATGATGCCTTATTTCCGACTTTACATCACGGTTTTCCAATGCTGGCTTACAGACCCCGAAAATTTGATGCTGAGGAAGCGTTTTACGTGATGGCAAAACATGGGATAAGAAACCTTAGAATTGGTCTTTACCGGTGACTTTATTGATGCCCATGAGGCCATGGCAATCGGTTTGGCAAACAAGGTCGTTCCGGCTGAAAGTCTTTTAGATGAATCAATGGCCATGGCCCGCAAAATCGGAGAAAAATCTCCCCTGGCACTCAGACTCTCCCGAATCGCCATCGATCAGGGACTGCACTCGAGTTTCGAGCAAACACTGGAAATGGAAGCCGGCCATCTTTTGACCTGTGCAGGCGCTCAAAACCAGCAGAAATTCGTGGAGAGAAAACTGGATCAGATGAAGGGAAAGTGACGGGAAGACATATTCGGGCAGATAGACAATCTGCGCCGGAATTTCTGAAAGCGCGCATTAAATTTCTGACAGAGGGAAAAGAGGCTTAAGGCCCATGTCTATCCCAGGGAAGTGGTGTTTCTTAAGGGGCTGCCGAAGACAAAAACGGTAAAGATCCTAAAGCAAAAGCTGCGCAGAATGCATGAGCAGGAAGCCAAAGCCGGCAATTCGGTCATGAAGTCATCACCTCTTCGAGGTACCGGTTTTTTTCTTCCCACATGTTATTCAACCAACGTTGCAGCTCTAACCGATAGTGCCCATCATTGGCATAATCACCAAGCAGTTCAGGGCCCACCGGCAGTGACCGCACTCTAACTTGAATCTTTCGGATTTTACCACAGAGAAATGCCCAAAAGCTTGATACGCCGTCAGGATACACAATGGTGACATCCAGTACCCGGTGAATTTGTTCTCCCATGGCACCAAGCACGAAAGCAATGCCGCCGGCCTTTGGTCTAAGTAGATGAGCATATGGCGATTGCTGTCTGCGATGCTTTTCATTTGTGAAACGGGTGCCTTCCACAAAATTCATTATAGAAATCGGTATTTTTTTAAACTTCATACAGGCTTTACGCGTTATTTCTATATCTTTGCCTTTTAGGTGAGGCTTTTTTTCGAGATAGCTTTTGGTGTATCTTTTTACAAACGGAAAATCCATCGCCCACCATGCCTGACCAAGAATCGGAAACCAAAACAGCTCTTTTTTAATAAAAAACTTCAAAAATGGGATTTTCCGATGAAATATCCTCTGAAGCACCACGATATCCACCCAGGATTGGTGATTGGCCAGAACCAAATACCATTCAGACCGTTCCAGAGTCTCCACGCCTTGAACATCCCAACGAGTATTTCCGACCAGGTTCTGGTTTTGGTTGTTGACCCAAATCCAGTTTTCGGCAATTGCGTTTAGTATCCGACTGCATCTTCGCATCCAGGATTCCACAGGAACCGCCGCCTTAGCGGCCACCAACACAAACAAAGGTATGCACCAGAACACCGTGTTCAAAAAATACAAAATCAGGGATAAACTGCCCCGAACTGCTCCCGGTAAAGCATGATACATCATTCCCCCTATCGGATTCAGTAAAAACAGATTCGCGTTTCTATGTCAGCGGATCTTCGACCTTATCCTGGGAATTTTCTAAAGCCTCTTCCGGCTCTATTGAATCTTTATCTAATTTTCGTTGCCTTTTTTGCTCTTGCTTTAGCTTCCTTGCTAATTCTTTCTTACGCTTTTTTATTGAAAAATGTGATTTCGCCATATTGTCACCTCGAAGGCCGTTATCCTTGATAGTGCTGAAAAGAAAAGGGCATCCCCCTCTATTCGAAGAATGCCCTTTTTACTCGGAAACAAAAGTTAAATCACACTGACATTTGCAGCGGCAGGACCTTTTTGTCCCTGCTCTATGTCAAAGGAAACCTGGTCGCCTTCATTGAGAGATTTAAAACCGGACGAGTTGATTGCTGAATGATGAACAAACACGTCCGGTCCATCTTCCTGCTCAATGAATCCGAATCCTTTTCGGTCATTAAACCACTTAACAGTTCCATTAGTCATAATAACATTCTCCTTTCTTAAAATTTTCAATGTCGCAAACTGGAGGATGCCACTCTGACAAATGGATTGTTCCTTCAGAAAGAAACTATCCCGATTTAATAAGACGGGACTTAATTGATTGGGTAGAAGATAATCCATCTTCAGGTCAATAGCAAGCGAATTATTGATTTTATTTTAAGCGGAATACCCAGATTGCAGATATCGTTTATTGGTATTGGGTGATTAGTTGGTTGGTTAAGTGGTTAAAAATATGGATTTTTCCCACATTTGCAAAACAATTGGAATGATGGAACAATGGAATAATGGGTTCTGGGATAATGCAATTTTGGATTAATGGTCCCGCCACTGGCAGGGATTTACGATGAAATTAAAATGGCTAATATCCTTTTGAAAACCAATATTCCATCGTTCCACCATTCCATTATTCCATTTCCGGGGAAAATTCGGAATCTCAAAAATAACTCTATATTATCAGCAGGTTGTAGAATTTCCGAGACGTTAAATTATGAGGTCTGGATTGGGTTATATCTGTACCCTTGTGGCAACATTGGGGTGTAATCTGGCGGGAATGACAAAGCTTTTGTTCGAGATCTTACCCGACACTATTTTTCAGTATACGTGGAAAGAAGGGTTCGATCGTCAAAAAATACTTCAGAAACCGGTTCAGAGTCGCCATTTAATAAGCCGGTCACTTTTTCGGCGATAATTTCGGCACAGGATCCAATAGGGAAAAAATCATCAGTTCGAAACTCTGAAATTAATGCCTCCGACCCCTCTTGAATAGCAGAACGAATTGTATCAACGTCGTAGGAGACCTCATGAACCAGCGAAAAATCTTCCAGGGTGAAATCATAATATTCACTTTTTCGCGGTTTTCGTCCAATTACTGCAAATTCTTTAATTAAAAGTCGATTTGTGTCATTATCCATGGATATGTCGTATCTTTGAAGCATTTTATCTTCCTTTTATCGGCGAAGCTATTATTAGCAGTGCCTTATATTTAAACTTAGCCCTCTTTTAAGCTTAATCCGGATATTTGTCAATATATAATTATTCCGACAGGGTCTGCCTGGTGCGGGTAACTTGTTAAGCGCTGAAATTATCCTTATTAATATCCAACAGCACCGAATCTTTAACCCGTTGAGGCAAGACCGCAATACTGTTTTTAATGCTCGCATCAACGTCGGTATAGCTGATATGTTGGGTTATGAAATCATCTAATCCGGATGCATTTTTCTGTATCATTTCCCGGACGATGGCATGGGTGGCCAGGGGTGCGCCTTCATATTTGTTGAGCAGATACGCGAAGGTCAGGGCGGTAGCGGCCATGGGGATGACAGCAAAAGCGGGCAGCCCGCGTTCATGGCAGAGCTTGGCCGCATAGATCGCATCCACCACTGCATGATGGATCATAAACCCCTGATCCCAGGTGTTGTCCCGTACCCCTTTACTGATGGCAACATCCCACTGGCGGGTACCGCCGGCGCCGCCGTTTAAAAAATCGAAAAATTCAGCCTGCTCGGGCCCGGATAACTCCTCTTGGAAGCATTCCGATTTGAGCGCCGCTGCCGAACAGATGCCCACCAGGCCGTTGAACACCATAAGCTGGCCCATCAGCTTGACCTCCGCACCGGCTGTGATGCCGGATCCGAAATATTTGGGGTTGCCGATGGTTTGCAGCATGGGCTCCAGTCTTGAATAAATAGATTCGCTTCCGCTGGCCAGAATGAGCATATTACCGTTTTCCGCGCCTAACGGCCCGCCGGTCAGGGGATAATTCACGTAGTCGATGCCCTCAGCGCGCAGGAAATCATACGCAGTCTGAGCAAATCCGGCGCTTACGGTGGAAAGATGCAAAATAAACGGCGGGCTCTTTTTGTTTCGCTGCATGAGGGGCACCAGGGCACGGAAGATATCACAGTCGTCGCCGTTTTTACCGGCACAAATCACAACGCCGTCATAATCGCCATGGCCCAGCAGCGCTTCATAGTCGTGAACTATGTCGGCACCATGATCTCTCCACACCTGTCTGCACATATCACGCCTGTCATCTTTTGTGCCGCGATCATGGATGCGAAGGAACCGCGCCGGGCCTCCCGATTTCAAATGTTTTGCCGATGGACTTAACATCAGCCCCATACCACCGATACCCACGAGTTTAATTGTCATAGCGTCATCCTCACTAAATTATCGAAAGAATTTAAGGTAAGAAAAAATTGAAAGCGTTTGCCCGGCTGCCCAAGGCGGTTAGCTATATCATCTATATAGAAAATCATAGAATTTTGCAACAGTCCGGATATTATAGACTTCAAAATTCATATTTATCCCTTTACTAATTCGGTTCCGGGCATTTACTGGTATGTTAGCACTAAATTGAGGGGTTCAGGAATTGAGGGATTAAAGGATAAAATCAATAAGTTTTCAAAAAAAATACGGTACAATACGCATTCCAGTCGCTTAATAATTATTTCTGTGGTATTCCGTGGTTTTCCGTGGTGAGCATTTAAAAAAGGGGGACATGCCGAATGCAACCCTACACATTGTTGACGAACGAACAGGTTGAGCAGGTTCATGAAACCGCTTTGCAGATTTTGACGCAAATCGGGGTGGATTTTGGCTATCCACCGGCTCTGGCAGTACTGAAAAAAGGAGGTGCTAAAGTTGACGGCGAGCGGGTATTCTTCCCTGCCCGGTTCGTGGAAGAGCAAATTAAAAAGGCGCCCGGCGCATTCAGGCTCTATGCACGCAATCCCGCAAAGGACGTCATTATCGGCGGTGATCATGTCACTTTTACTCCCGGTTACGGGGCGCCTTTTGTCATCGATCTGGATTCCGGCAGACGAAAAGGGACTTTAAGGGACTTCGTGAACTTCGTTAAGCTGACCGGAGCCAGCACCCATCAGGACATCTGCAGCGGTACGGTCATAGAGCCCAATGATGTTCCTCATGAAATTCGTCATGCGCAGATGCTTTATACCGCCATGAAATATTCCGATAAATGTTTCATGGGCAGTGCCATGGGGGAAAAGAGGGCCGGGGACAGTATCCGAATGGCATCCATCCTGTTCGGCAGCCAAGCGCAATTAGCGGAAAAACCTCGTCTTATCAGTATAATGGGTTCCCTGACGCCATTGAAATATGACAGCAGAATGCTGGGAGCGATTATGGAATATGCGAAAGCCGGTCAACCACAGCTTGTTGCCTCTCTGGCCATTGCCGGGGCTACCGGGCCGGCAACGCTGGCCGGAAGCCTGGCTTTGCAAACCGCCGAAATACTGGCCGGGATCGTTTTAACCCAGCTGGTACGGGAAGGCACACCGGTGATTTTCGCCGGCTCTTCCACCAACGCTGAAATGCGCAGCGGCGCCCTGAGCATCGGGTCTCCTGAAATGGCCATGAATACGGCTGCAACCGCCCAGATGGCCCGTTACTATAACCTTCCCTCGCGAAGCGGCGGTGCGGTCTGTGATGCCAAGATACCCGATGCCCAGGCGGCCTATGAATCCATGATGAGCCTTTTAATGGCTCAGGTCAGCGGCATCAATTTCGTACTCCATACGGCCGGTATCCTGGAATCCTATAACAGTATGTCCTATGAGAAATTTATCATCGATGATGAAATGTGCGGGATGGTGAAAAGGATCAAAAAAGGATATGAGGTTAATGCAGATACCTTAGGCCTGGATGTTATCAGGGAATCAGGCCCCGGCGGCCATTTTCTGGACAAGGACCATACCTTTGAACATTTCCGCAGCGAATTTTATCAGCCGGCTCTTTCCAATCGTGATGATTTCGAGGGTTGGTACGCCAAGGGTTCTCCTCAAAGCATGGAAGCGGCAAATAAAAAGTACAAGGAGATACTTGAGAGCTATGAAGTACCGGAACTGTCGGCGGATGTGGACAAGGATCTGTTAAAATTTATAGAGAACATGAAATAGTTAACCCCAACCCGGCAAAGCCGGAATTGAATATTGAATATTGACGATTGAAGATTTGTTGATGTCGCTTCGCTCCGTCCTTTTTAAAACCGAAAAAATACCTTAAATATTCAATAGTTACAAAATAGCGACAATATTTTGTTAGATAAATCGGCATCCTTCATATGACGCCAAAAGTAGTTTACACTTTTTATCGTAGGTTGGGTTGTGCGGGCATAAACGTCGGGTAAAGCTTAGTTCAACTAAATAACAACATAACTGCTATCTAACTTAATTTTTCTGCAATAGCACTACCCAACATTAAAGTCGCTTAACCCAACCTACAGCTACGACGCTCAAAATTAAAAACAGGGCAAAAAGCGTAAACCGGTAAATGAAGAATGCCGATAAATCCTTCGCAAACATGATGCGATTTCAATAAATAGGCACTAAAGTTATAAAATCCGAAGGGCTTCAGAGTCAGGGCGTCAAAGGTGACGCTTTAGTCGGCTACCGTCCGCTTTCGGCAGAACAATACAGGACCTGAAGTCCTTCGGATTGCCGCGTTTTTATGCAACATTGGCGTTAAAATTGGTTTGACGAAAAATCACATTATTTCAAAAGATGAACCTGGTTAAAAAAACCGCTTTTGGGGAAGTAGAAGCAATCCGGTTGGGTTTTGGCCCGATCGGGCCGCCTTTGATATCAGTGTTTCTGTATGTCGTCGATGGGCTGGTAATCGACACCGGCCAGCACAATATGCAAAAGGTTGTGGTTGAACTGCTCAAGGCGAAGAAACTCGATCAGATTCTCATAGCCCATCACCATGAAGACCATAGCGGCAATGCGTTTGCCCTCGGCAAAGGACATCAAATTGACGTGAGCGCTCATCCGTTAACGGTTGAAAAGATGTGCTGTGGATTTAAGATCCTTCCCTACCAGCACTACATGTGGGGCAAAACGGACGCCATCGCAGTAACCCCTTTTGAGTCGGTGATCGAAACCGATAGTTTCAAGTTCAGACCGATTCATACGCCCGGACACAGCAAAGATCACACGGTCTACCTGGAAGAAGAAAACGGCTGGCTTTTTTCGGGAGATCTTTATCTGGCGGACCGCATCAAATATTTCCGCGCCGACGAAAGGTTAAATGATCAAATCCATTCCCTGAAAAGAGTTCTCGAGTTTGATTTCGAGGTCTTGTTCTGTGCCCACAACCCGTGCCTGGTAAACGGCAGATCGAGGCTGAAAAACAAGCTGCAGTTTTTAGAAGATCTTTACGGCAATATCCACCTGTTAATTCAGAAAGGATATTCCGAAAAGGGGGTTATAAAAAAGCTGGATCCAAAAAGTGACCGGTTGGTAAGATGGATAACCATGGGCAATGTCAGCTTTGCCAACATGGTCAGGTCAGCCATGTGTGCGACTTGATTTCCGGCTAATCAGTCATATTTTCCAAGGTAATTATATGGCGCGCTGATTCGCCAATAGCATTCAATCCTTTTGCGGGCTTCTTTGCCGGTAGTTGGAGATTCAATAGCGGTCATTTCTTCAGTGGCATTATTTATCCTTTTTTTTCGGATCTTTCTTTTCCAGCAATCTCCGCAGGTCGGCAATGTGTCTTGCCGGATAAACTTTGTTGGGACACACACGGCTGCAGTTCACTGCTCTTTGGCACATGCGCTCACCGCGCTTACTTCCCGCCATAGACAGAAGATCTTCTGATTTTGCCGGAGATTTCTTCAGCTCGTTATCCACTGCGGCAAGCACGGCGGGTCCTAGGAACGCATTGCTGTTATGGCTGACCGGGCAGGCCGAGATGCAGGCACCGCATTCGATGCAGTTTTCAAAGCGGGTAAAGTGGCCGATGCCGGCCGGCCGGCGCGTGAATTTTATTTTTTCAGACTGCCTTAAATAGCGCCACTCCTCTGAGTATTCTTCATAGAACCGCTGCATATCCACCACCAGGTCCCCGATCGGTTTGAAACCCTCAAGAGGCGTGAGGATGATGGTATCTTCTGCCAGGTCTGAAATTTTAGTGATGCAGGTTAAGCGTTCCTTACCGTTGATTTTACAGGCACAGGTCCCGCAGGAGGAATGATGGCAGGAATGCCGGTACATCAGGGTATTGTCCTGTTCGAGACGAATTCTTTCAAGGGCGTCAAGTACGCTCATGTCCGGCTCAATCTGAAAGGAGAAGTCCTGATATCGGGGGGGATCGATCCGGTTTGGTTTGTATCGCAAGATTCGGAATGTAATGGATTTGGCTGTCAATGTAATGGATTCCAGTTTTTTTATTTAGACAAGATTTTTGGGATATTTATTAAGCTTTACCGAGGTTGAGTGGTTCAGGGTTCAATGTTCCGGGTTGAATAAACCCAGACAGCTCGCATCAAAGAAATTGTGTCTTCATCTGGTTATAAGTCTGCTTTACTCAATGGATATGGTGGCATACCAGATTTTGATTAACATTGTTAACGGTATCCATCGGTTGTAACCTTTGAACCCTGAACCCCGAACCTGGAACCGCTCAGTTTAGTTTATTTATAAAATCGTCGATAGTGAAGCAATTTTTCGGTTTTTGTTTTGCAGGCAATATCTCTGCCTGTCTTGCGGCAGATTAAATCCGCGGTTTCTTCAGCCATGGCCCGCAGGGTGGTGGCCTTGCCGCCGATGATCGATACCAATCCCTCCAGGTTGTCTCTTTGCTGGTGGTCATAACAGTCAAAGGTGCGGCTGATTTGCTGGGGTTCTTCGGCCTGCTTTTGTTCGATCAAAGGTCGTGACGCACACCAGACTGAACGAATGGCCGTTTCTTTGACCGCCGGGACCATTTGTGCGCACAATTCCATGATTTTTTGAACATGGTCAGGCGGCAATTCAATCACATCCGGGTCCTCTGCCAGCCACAGGCTAGTTCCCAGAACCGAAAGTTCGCGCTGGGGTACAATGATATCCCCTTCGCCGGCTTTGTTAAGCCGGTTGATGACCATATTCGTCAAACGGGCATTGACGGCCACCATGACCCCGGGTCCCGGCTGAACCGGCAATTGAATGCCGGCCAGGGCACAAATTTTACCGGCCCAGGCACCGGCCGCATTTACAAACAAATCCCCTTGCACATCGTATTCGCGCTCGGTTTGATGATCGAAAATGCGCACCCCCGTGACGGTTCCGTCAGATTTGTGAAAGCCGATGACTTGGGAAAAGTTATGAATCCGGGCGCCGTTGGCTTTGGCGGTGGCATAAAAATGCAGGGGCAGCCGCCAGGCATCCAGGGTGGCATCCGGCACCCGGATGGCTGCTTTTAGATCCGGATGCAGTGCGGGTTCAATGGCCAGGGCCCGGGCGGCGGTGAGTTTTTCTGTCGGAATTCCACATTGCCCGCATTGTTCCAAAAACGACGGCCGGTAATCCATATCGATATCATTTAACGCCACGAAAAGCCCGTCGTTTTGTTCGATTGCCTCGGGGGCGATGCGCCGCAGGATGTTATTTTCCAGGATACACTCTTTGGCGGCCGCCGGATCGTTGACTGCATACCGGGCACCGCTATGCAGCAAACCGTGGTGCCTGCCGGTGGTGCCGGACAACAGCTCGCCGCGTTCAAACAGCGAGACCTGAAATCCCCGCAATACCAGATCGTGAGCCAAGGCCGCCCCGGTGCCGCCGCCGCCGATGATAACGATGTGCTCCATATAAATAAATGCCCAACCCGGGCAAGCCGGAATTGAATATTTAAGATTTAAGATTTGTGGTATCGCTTCGCTCTGTCTTTTCTATTTAAATCGATCGTTCGATTCTGTCGTTAGACCCTGAGGCTCTCGACGGGTAGAATTGCTTAAATATTCAATCTGGCTATGCCATAAATCCTTCGCAAATATGATGTCATTTCAATAAATAGGTACTAAGCTTTTTCCGGGACTACGCTCGGAAAAAATGGCCCCTGCGGGGCAGTTGTCATAGCCAAAACTTGACCTGCAACTGCCTAACCGAGATAGACCGGAAATAACAAATTACAAGCACCTCCTGATCTTAAAATTGGGCCAAATAAATTCTCAAGTCCAATATCCAAATCTCA
>PVMK01120116.1_pt1 | contig 56715 bp, 52 predicted proteins | sample 1853481 | NCBI WGS metagenome assembly PVMK01 (sample SAMN08533507, study PRJNA380276) | Marine sediment metagenome, whole genome shotgun sequencing project.
CATTCCGGTTGCTGGAGCGGCTGGGCACCAACCCAAAGGTCTATTATCTTTCAAGCCGCGAATGGGTGCGACGCGCCGGGGATAATTATTTGAAAAACGAAAAAAAAGTCAAAAAACCGGTACATCACGGTTAACGCTTAACAGGAACTGAAACTGTATTTATTGAGGAGTACATAACATATGGATTCTGCATTAATACCCAAAGGTGTTAAGCGCTGCCCGATGTGGCAATTTCTCTTGTTCATCGGTGTCGTCGGCATTGTACTGCTGTGGGGCGTTTATGCCATGTTTCTCTGCTGGTTCAAGGGGCTTAACCAGACCAACATGAACGATTACTATGGGTTTGCACTGTGGATCTGGGCCGACCTTGCCGTAATTGCGGTTGGCGGCGGCGCATTTTTTACCGGGTTGCTGAGATATATCTTCGGAAAGGATGCACTCAAGAACATCATCAATTATGCAGTTCTGATCGGTTTTATCTGCTACAGTTCGGCCCTGCTCATTTTAGCCATCGACATCGGGCAGCCGTTGCGGGGATGGTTTATTTTCTGGCATGCCAATGTTCACTCCATGCTGACTGAGGTGGCTTTTTGTCTTTCCTGTTATTTCGTAGTATTGACCATTGAATATATTCCGCTGATTCTTGAGAATCGTCAGATCGATAAAGTGCCGTTTTTTCATCATCTCGGTCACAATATGCACGAAACCATGGCGGTATTTGCGGCAACCGGTGCGTTCCTTTCATTTTTCCACCAGGGCTCTTTGGGCGGCGTTGCCGGTGTTCTGTTCGGAAGACCCTTTGCCTTTCGGGAAGGGATTTTAATCTGGCCCTGGACCTTTTTTCTATATACCTGGTCGGCCGCTGCCTGTGGGCCGTGTTTTACCATTCTGCTTACAAAGATTACCGAAAAGATTGCCCGGAAAAAACTGGTGAAGGACAACGCCATTGAGCTTCTGGCTAAAATTTCAGGGTGGATGCTCCTGACATATACCATTGCCAAGCTTTGGGATACCTGGTACTGGGCCACAGTATTGGTACCTTCCCAAGGATTCGCGCTAATGGATTTTTATTCCAACAATCCATTGTATGGCATCTGGATACTTGTAGTGGAAATTGGAATTTGCGGTCTGATTCCTGCTGTTATCCTGATTACGGATAAAGGGCGCAAGAATTCCATGACCTTATGGATTGCCGTGACTCTGGCGGTTATCGGGGTGTGTCTTAATCGATGGGTCATGGTGTTGCAGGTCATGGCCGTACCCGTTATGACGTTTGATCAATGGGTCTTGTACATCCCAAGTTGGCAGGAGGTTGCAACAACCATACTCCCGGTGGCATACGGCATTATTCTCATTGCCATTTCATATCGTTATCTGCCGGTATTCCCCAATGAGCCGGAACTGAATCCCATCGAACCCCTGGACGAAGAAAAGACGGTGGTTGAATCTCCGGTTGAGTTAGAACAGGAATTAAGGCCGGCTGAGGCATAAAGCGGGCAGGAGGATAGATTATGTTTCCTTTTAGTTTTGAATGGATCTGGGACATGGGCCATGTGGTTTTTATGGGAGGCCTCTGGTATGCGCTTATCATTTTAGGACTTGGCATGACCTACTGTATAATCAAAGCAGCCATCGATGCATCCAAGGAGAATGGCGACAGTCACCATTGACATTCGAAGACAGTTCTGGATTAAAAGCGCTGACCTCGCCATGAAGCCGGGTGAGCGCTTTTTTATTTGAACAAGGTTGATGATTTCGTAAAAAGTCATGAGTTCAACAATAGATGGCTAAGTAAAAAGGTTCATAAACAACGCAGTAGAAGGAACTTTTTACGACGCCACCAAGGTTTTATATGGACAAAATACTGGTGGAAGGCGGGCGTTCCCTTGGGGGAGAGGTCAGAATCAGCGGTGCTAAAAATGCCGCTCTTCCCATCCTTATTTCTTCTCTGCTTACCGATGGATGGAATACATATTCCAACGTTCCGGACCTCAAAGATATCCAGAGCACCAAAGATTTACTTTTGAATCTTGGTGCCAGGGTAAGGACAGATAAAGATGTTGTTCAAATAAATGCCGGGGATGTGGGCAAGCACGAAGCGCCTTATGATCTTGTTAGAAAAATGCGAGCTTCAATTCTGGTTCTGGGTCCGCTGTTGGCAAGACTTAAAAAAGCCCGGGTGTCTTTGCCTGGAGGATGTGCCATCGGCGCACGCCCCATAAATCTTCATTTAAAAGGGCTTGCCCGTCTCGGTGCCAAAATTGAATTGAAACACGGTTACGTGGAGGCCGCAGCCGACCGTCTTTACGGAGACGAGATTTATCTGGACATACCCACCGTAACCGGAACCGAAAATCTTATGATGGCTGCGGTTCTGGCCGAAGGGGTCACCATCTTGAAAAATGTGGCCTGTGAGCCGGAGGTGGTGGCACTGGCAGATGTTTTGGCCCGAATGGGCGCAATAATCAAAGGTGCCGGAACTTCGGTGATTACCATCGAAGGGGTATCAAAGTTGCAGCCCGTCTCGGTTAAAATCATGCCCGACCGAATAGAAGCCGGCACGTTTATGGTTGCGGCAGCCCTGACAAAAGGGGATGTGACCCTTTTAGATTGTGAACCCGACCATCTTGAAGCGGTGATTCACAAACTCAGACTGAGTGGTGCCGATGTGTTCGTCAAGGATCGGTGCATACAGGTAAAAGGGACGAGTGACATCGTGAGTGTTGATGTTAAAACTTTGCCTTATCCTGGATTCCCGACAGATATGCAGGCCCAGTTTATGGTGTTGATGTCGATTGCAAACGGGTTCAGTATGATTTCGGAAACCGTTTTTGAAAACCGTTTCATTCATGTCGGCGAGTTGAAACGCATGGGGACGGATATTAAAATATCGGGAAACACCGCCATGATTACCGGTGTGCCGATGTTGTCCTGTGCGCCGGTTATGGCAACGGATTTAAGGGCCAGCGCGTCATTGATTCTGGCCGGGCTGACGGCAAAAGGCACCACCGAGATCAGCCGGGTTTATCACCTGGATCGCGGATATGAGGAAATTGAAAAAAAGTTTTCTCAACTTGGGGCTGCTATCCGGCGGGTAAAGACATGAGTTTATAGTTTTAATAGTTCGGAACTTCTACAATTCGTTGAAATCGATAATGTAAATGGGAACTACAACATTCTATTCCCGCCCGGTTATTCCTCTCCTTTTATCGATGATTTCAGGAATTGTCGTTGGCGCCCGGTTCCCGGGACACGGCACATGGATGGTTATCGTTGTTTCGGTATGTGCCGCCGCACTTCTTTTTTTCATTCGAAAAAAGAGAACGTCTCAACTTTTTCCCCTTGTTCTTTTGATTGCCCTTGGCTACCTGTCCATACAACCATGGGTGGCCCCTACATTCCCTTCCAACCATATTATCCATTTTACGGACACGCATCCGTGGAAAATAACCGGTGTTATTGTCAAATCCGATGCCAAGCATTTGAATCGGCAAAAGTGTATTCTTCGTACGGAATTCCTTGAAAGTAAAAGCAAGCCATTTCCTGTGAAGGGAAGGATCCGGTTAACTGTTTCAGGGGATGCTCCCAATCTGTCAACAGGGGATCGGATTGTTTTTTTGGGTAGAATCAGATCCATTCGAAATTTCAGCAATCCCGGAGGCTTTAATTATCAACGATATATGGCTTTCAAGAAAGTTTGGGGTAGTGCCTATGTTTCGGCACACAAACTGACCGGGATTGAAAAAAATATGGCAAAAGGAGTGGGGGCCATTATCTCGAATGCGCGTCGTCGGATGTCCGGTCTTATCGACCAAATTGGAAATAAAGAACAGCAGGGTGTGTTAAAAGCACTGATTGTGGGTGACCGAAACGCGATATCTCCTGAATTGAGAGAGGCATTCAACCGGGTCGGCGCCGGACACCTTCTGGCCATTTCAGGACTCCACATCGGTATTGTTGCGACAATTTCATTTTTATTTTTCAGATGGATGTTATGTCATATCCGGTTTTTTCCATTAAATGCATGGACGAAAAAAGGTGCTGTCATTTTATCCATTGTTCCCGTGCTTGTATATGGTCTCCTCTCGGGCATGTCGCCGTCCACCCAACGGGCGGTGATCATGGTTATCGTATTTTTGACGGCGTTTTTATTTGAAAGAGAACATGACATCATTAATACACTGGCGCTGGCGGCAATGATAATTTTGATTGTCCATCCCCCTGCTCTTCTTTCAATTTCGTTTCAGTTCTCTTTTGCTGCGGTCCTTGCCATCATATACGGCCTTTCCAGGCTGCCGCCACTTTGGCCATCTGACCAAAACAGAACCCGGAACCAAAAATGGTTAAAGGCGGCCATGAAATTCTATTACTTTTTCATGACGTCTTTATTTGCCGTCCTGGGTACGCTGCCCCTTGTGATGCGTTATTTCAACCAGGTATCGCTGGTGGGGCTTCCTGCAAATGTCATCTTTGTCCCCCTGATCGGTTTTGTGGTTGTTCCATTGGGAATAATGGCTGTATTTATATATCCGTTGACAGTTACCGGTGCATTGGTTTGTCTCAAAGCAGGCGCGACGGTTTTGGAATACGTCATAAAGATCATCAATTTTATATCCGGATGGTCCTTTTCGGCAATAAAGACCATAACTCCGAATTATCTGGAGATATTCTGTTTTTACGTCCTGTTTTGGACGTTGCTAAACCTCAAGGGTGTACAAATCAGAACGCCGGCGGCCTTTGGTAAAGACCCGAGTAGCCAAGGCAAAAATCCAATTAATAAACCGGTGGTCATAGTCGGCCTGCTGACGGTTTTGATGTTAAGCGCAGACGTGGGTTACTGGTTGTATCAGCGGTGTTGGCATGATGATCTCAGAGTGACCGTGATCGATGTCGGACACGGCAACGCGACGCTTGTGGAACTTCCCCGGGGATATAATATGCTGGTAGATGGCGGCGGATTTTCCGACAATCGGGTGTTTGATGTGGGGGCGAGTATTGTTGCGCCTTTTTTATGGCAAAAAAAGATTCGTACCATCGATTCAATAGTCCTCTCCCATCCCAACAGCGATCATTTAAACGGCCTGATATATATTGCCGAAAATTTCCATGTTAAAAATGTATGGACAAACCATGAAGCAGCCAATACCTTTGGATATCGAAAATTCATGGAAACCATTAAAAATAAACACATTAAAATGCCGGCGTATAATAGAATCGCAGGTGTTCACGATATAAATGGCGTTCATATCGACGTATTGTATCCTCCGCTGGATTTTATTGAGAAAAAAGAGACAGAAACATGGCGCAACTTGAACAACAATTCACTGGTTTTAAAGGTCTCACTTGGAGCAACATCATTTCTGCTTACCGGAGATATCAAGGCCAAGGCGGAATATGAACTGGTTTCCACGGCAGATAGTAAATTAAGGAGCACGGTCCTTTTGGCTCCCCATCACGGCAGCAGAACCTCGAGCACCGAATTGTTTCTGGAAAAGGTGAATCCCGAGGTTGTCATCATATCGTCAAGATGGAAAAGTAGATTCGGATTTCCCCACCCGTCCGTTTTAAAGCGATATAACCAAAAAGGGTGTCGTGTCCTCGAAACCGCTCATAACGGTGCCGTATCCATGGGGACAGACGGCCGTACACTGACCGTCACAACCGCTGTCACCGGCAAGAAAGTATCTCTTTGACGCGCAGCCATAATTATTACAGTAGATGCCTGAACTGGGACACGGAATGGATATCTGAAAAAGGGACAACTCGGCGTCAGCCGTATATTCAGGGAATATTCTATGGAATTAAAACAATCTAATAATATCGGGCCAACACAAAAAAGATAGAATTTTATAATGATTTTCTTTTTAGTGATTCATTACAGGCTGGATCTTCGAATCACAAGGACGGATTGGGTATAGTTATTTAGCCTTAAACTTCCAAGCCTAAAATCTCATTGTATGAGGGATTGCTGAGTTTGCTGAAGATGCAAGGCATAAAACATACGGCCCTGGAATGCTACTGCAAATGTCTCTAAAATATAACCTTTAAGTTAGATGAGAGGATTAAAATGTTCTGCATAATTAAAAGCCGGCATATCATGAAACGTTCCTCGGTGATGTGTAAACATGGCTGATACTTCCTATTTTCGCCTACAATTCATTGTCTTTGCGCTGGTATCCGCCTCCTTTACAATCATTTATATCACTCAACCGGTATTGCCTGTGTTGCAGGATGAGTTTGCAGCGGATATGGTATTGGTTTCTTTCAGCGTATCTGCTGTTATCCTTGGCATCGCAATATCCAATCTTCCCTTCGGTTTTTTGGCAGATAGGTTGCCTATCCATCCCATTATTTTAACCGGAGGTATTTTGGTGGCTCTTTGCGGTTTTGTTTGTGCGGTGACAGAAGACCTTTGGGTTTTAATTGCAGCACGGTTTTTCCAAGGCCTCTTCATCCCTGCCGTGACAACCTGTCTTGCAGCCTATCTGGCAAAGGTTCTTCCGGTAGCGAGGCTAAACGTGGTAATGGGTTCATATGTTTCTGCTACGGTGCTTGGGGGATTGGGGGGTCGGCTGCTTGGCGGCTGGATACACCCGCCATTGCACTGGCGCTATGCTTTTGTAACTGCTTCGATTCTCATCCTCATTGCTACATTCACCGCATTTTGGTGGCTCCCGCGCACTTCAATTGAAAACAAACGGCAGCATATTACCATCAGTTATTGGGAGTTGCTGAAGCGCCGGGATCTTGTGCTTATTTATTTCTGTGCTACAGGAAGTTTTTTTATTTTCTCGTCTGTTTTCAATTACCTGCCATTTCGGATGACTACGCCGCCTTTTAATTTCTCCACTGAACTAACGACCCTGCTATACCTCGTATATATCGTGGGAATCTTTATGGGACCGACAGCCGGTCGAGCCAGTAATCGCTTTGGAAGTGGAAACACTTTACTGGGGGGTGTCGTTGTTTTAGGAGTTTCATTGACGCTTATCCTGCTACCTTCAATTGCTGCGGTGGTACTTGCGCTTTTAGGTATTTGTGCCGGGTTTTTCACCATCCATACCGCGGCTGTTGGTTCCCTTAATCGTAAGCTTTCCAGCGGCCAAGGGCGTGCGAATGCTCTTTATGTGTTGTTTTACTACATGGGGGGGTGGCTTGGAATTACCTTGTCCGGATTTGCGTTTAAATATAACGGTTGGAGTGCTGTGATATATATTTGCCTGTTCTCTCTGGTCATTCCATTGAGCGCGGGTATTGGAGAACGCAGAAACAGACGCCGCCGAACGAGCACATGAACAGGATGCTCGTAAAATCGAGCTTGTTATTTTTGAGTTACGTATAGTGGCTATTGATCAAAGCTCGACATAAGTTCAAAGGCATTGTGTTTTCGGATATCATCAGGGCAAACTTATCGAAGGATTTGCCTTCTTTGCAATTTTGTAAGAAATAGGATATATGTACTGGAAATTGAGGGGGGTTATAATGCAAAATTATAAAGATCGTATTGTTCGTGCTGCCAAGCTTGACATTAACCTGTATGAAGAGGTTGAGGCTGATAAAGGAGCCATGGGTCAAGCCATAGGAGTTGTTGTTCTTTCCAGTATGGCAGCCGGGATAGGAAGCATCGGAACAATAGGGATAAAGGGAATCATTATCGGAGCGATAACAGCTCTGATAGCATGGTATGTCTGGGCCTATATGACATATTTTATCGGTGTGAAGATTCTTCCTGAGCCCCAGACTAAAGCTGATCACGGTGAGTTGCTGCGAACCATCGGTTTTTCAAGCTCTCCAGGTTTAATTCGAATATTTGCTATTATACCCGGTATGTCCGGGATCATTTTTGCTGTCGCTTCAATTTGGATGTTAATCGCTATGGTTATTGCGGTAAGACAAGCCCTTGACTATCAGAGCACATTACGTGCTGTAGGTGTTTGCATCATTGGCTGGGTCATCCAAGCAATAATCCTTATGATATTGTTTGCTGCTTTAGGAGGTGGTCAATTAGATCCTAATTTTTAAAAATTATCACAGCCCTCCTGAGATGAAGGCGAAAAATTCCCCACAGAATGCCATGAACGAACTGGTGAAACATTTTGACTCTAAATTATTTAAAACATTGAGTGAACCGGTTCGCATGGAGATTTTAAAGTTCGTGATGCTAAACGGACGTTCGGATATCGGAACTATTGCCGAGAATATGCCGCAGGATCGATCGGTCATTTCCAGACATCTTAATCTCATGCGCGAAGTTGGAATATTAAAGTGTGAAAAAGAGACCCGCCACATTTTTTATGAGCTCAATGGTCAGGCTTTTGTTGAAAAACTGGAAAGTATCACGAAGCAGATTCGACAGTGTATGGCTGTGTGTTGTCCTTCCTATGAGTAGTAACAGTGTGAACTCGTTTTTTTCTTTAGTATGAGAAAAGATCCGTTTGTTCAAAAACACAAGGAGAAATAGAGATGAGATTTGAATTTTTATTTTGCAGATACACATGGTGTGCATCTAATAAAGGAAAATTGGATGCAAGGGTTTCACAAAGTGACATCGCGAGCTTATATGACAAGATCTCCGATATTTATGATATTTGGGGGAAAATAACAGAATCACGTGCCAGAAATAGGGCTATTGAGCTTGCTGAAATCAAAGATGGAAACAATATCCTCGAGGTTGCTGCTGGAACAGGTTTGGCTTTTTATGAAATCGTTAAAAAAAACCCAAATGGGACCAACATAGGCGTTGATTTGTCCCAAGGAATGTTGGAAAAAGCGAAAAAACGACTTGAAAAAATTCCTCATTCAAATTTTTCATTAAACGTCGGAACAGCCTTTCAGCTTGAAATTGCGGATGAGTCAATTGACATCCTGATGAACAACTACATGTTTGACCTTATGCCCTTTGAGGATATGGATAAAGTGTTGATAGAGTTTAAGCGCACCTTAACAAAAGAAGGCAAGCTTGTTTTAGTCAACATGACCGAAGGGGAAGGTTTTGGCAGCAAATTATATGATTTTATATATAATATCTCCCCTAAAACGATGGGGGGCTGCCGAGGAGTAAAGCTGTCTAATAAATTAAGAAAACATGGATTCAGAGTGGAGTCGAGAGAATATTACCAGCAAATGCTGTTTCCATCGGAAGTTATACTTGCTTATAAAGAATAACGATAGACGTTTGAGTTCACAGGTGTTTAAGGCTAATTATCCTGTCTGAAAAAATACTGCAACGCAGTAGATGGGACTTTTTACGACGCCATCAAATCTTCGATTTCATCGGCTTCTATGGGAATATTTTCCATGAGATCCACAGGCCTGTCTGTGGTGACCAGGATGTCGTTTTCCAGGCGGATGCCGATCCCTTCTTCTTCGATATAGATGCCTGGTTCGCAGGTAAGAACCATCCCTTCCTCGAATTTTCTGTATTTATTCCCAAAATCGTGAACATCCAGTCCCAGATGATGGGATGTGCCGTGCATGAAATATTTTTTATAAAGCGGATGGTCCGGGTCCTGGTTTTTTATGGCTTTGGCATCCAGCAACCCCAGGCCGATCAACTCCTTTTCCATAATTGTGCCGATGTCTTTGTTATACGCTTTGAAGGTATTTCCCGGTTTAAGCATTTGGATGGCCGCCTTTTGGACATTCAGGACGGCATTGTAAACCGCTTTTTGTCTCGGGGTGAACCTACCGTTTACCGGTACCGTTCTCGTTAGATCTGAAGCATAGTTTGCATACTCGGCACCGAAATCCATAAGCAACAGGTGGCCGTTTTTGCATTGTCGGCTGTTCCGGACGTAATGCAGAACGCAGGCGTTTGGGCCTGAAGCGATGATCGGCGCATAGGCAGGACCCCGTGATCGATTTGACAGAAATTCATGATAAATTTCGGCTTCAATTTCAAATTCCCATATATCCGGCCGGATAAAACCGAGGAGTCGGCGAAATGTTTTTTCGGTAATTGCGCAAGCCTGTTTGATCAGTTCCACTTCCACAGGAGATTTGACCGCCCGAAGGTGATGCATAATCGGTGCAAGGCGTTCGTATTTGTGCAGTGGATACGATTTTTTACACCATTTCAAAAAACGGACATCTCGGGTTTCCACCGTTACATCGGCCCGAAGATGCTCGTTGGAATTCAGATAAATCCGGTCACCCTCAAAAACAATGGATCTGAAAACGTTTTCGAATTCGGAAGTCCAGTAAATCGTCTTGATTCCGGATAGTTCTGCAGCTTCTTCTTTCGAGTGTTTGGGGCCTTCCCATGTGCGGATTTTTTTATTGGTTTCTTTGACAAACAGGATTTCTTTGTGTTTGCCTTCTCCGGCATCCGGGAAAATTACAAGGATGCTCACCTCCTGATCGATTCCACTGAGAAAAAAAATATCCGTATTTTGAACAAAGGATCGGGTGCCGTCGGCACTTGTTGGCATCACATCATTGGAATTAAATACAGCAATGGAACCGGGTTTGAGTTTGGCGGCAAATCTTTGGCGGTTCTCAATAAACAGACTGTTCTCAATGGGCAGATATTTCATTGGATTTTTCCTGGTATGGTCGAGAATTTATGAATCGGCTGCGTTGAATAACAACCGATGTCTCATTGATGTTCCTGCAAGGATTATAGGGTTGTCATAGCAGTAAATACGGTTATGTGGCAAATAAAAAAAATGGATCTTTTGGGTTAATTCAACAAAGCTAGTGCAAAAAAAAACTAAAATTGATAGAGACGTCTTTGATGTGTATCGGTAAAATCATACGGAAGGCATAAAAAAAGGAATTTTAGATGAAAGAAAAATTAATAAAAACCATGGACCTTGAAAACGGCATGCAGTTGAATTTCTACGATGCTTCAAGAAAAATCGCCGGGGACCGGTGGCTGATCTCCCTGATTGTTCGTATGGAAATACCGATCACAGAGGTGTTGATAAAGGATCCGGGTCAATCGACGGAAAGCGTGGATGAGATCGCAAATGTACTTGGAAAAAACGTTCTGTTTGAGCAGCGAAGGGAACGGAATTTTATCGACGACACCAAAAAAACAGAGGTATTCAAAGAATTGTATGATAGTTTTGTGGACAGCACGTTCGTTTATTTATCCAACGAAGCATTCCCGAGAAAATATATAACCAAAAAATTCAGGGAAGCGGTGGAAAAGAGATCCAGGTATCACTGATCGTTATTTCAAAAGATCCCGGTCAACGCTAGCGTGGAATCACCGGTTTCAAAACCCTCCGTTGGCCGGCTTGACCATTTTTAATTTTGAGCGTCGCTTCACGGAGCGCTTTTTAGCAGATGAATCAAAAAGCGTTTACCGGAAGTTTTAAAATGGCTGTCAATACAACATAAAGGATGACGTCATGGAGTTCAAGTTCTGTCCCTTTTGCGGGGATCGATTGCAGCCCAAAGCGAGGAGCTGTAATGGAAGAATGTTCTGCAAACGATGTCAATGGACCCATTATAAGAATCCAACGGTGGGGGTTGCGGTTATTTTGTTAAAAGATGACGAATTGCTCCTGGTAAGGCGAATCGGTTCTTACCAAGGGATGTGGTGCATTCCTTGCGGTCATCTTGAATACGATGAAGATGTTCGGGATGCAGCCGTCCGGGAGTTCAAAGAAGAAACCGGTCTGGATGTGGATATCGGAGCTGTTTTTGCCGTTCATTCAAATTTTCACGATCTGGAAAAGCAGACGGTGGGGATATGGTTCCTGGGAACATGTACGGGCGGTGAACTAAAGGCCGGTTCAGATGCCAGCGAAGCAGAATTCTTTTCGCTGGATAATCTGCCCGAAGAAATGGCGTTCCCAACCGATGTCCTGGTGTGTGAGCAACTTAAATCTTTACCCCGGGTTGAACTGCAACAGCTTGCACGGTTGAATTTCGGGGATTCAACAGGTCAATCTCATTCTCCCAAAGCGTGTTGAAGCAAAGTTTACCCCGCCGGCCCAGTGGAATGCATTTTCAATTTATATTCCATCGGGGTGAAACCTATGGGGCTTTTCTGTTTAACCGGGGTTGCAGGGAGCTTTAATAAAAATTGCAGACGCATCCGCAGAATCCGCAAGGGAAGCCGGATTCTTCATTGATCCGCCGGTTCCTGATCATGGGGGATTGGCAATATCTCTGATATATCAAGGATGTCCAATTGTTGTTTCAGATTGGCAAGTTGTCGATTGAAGCGGTCAAGGTATTCTTTTCTAACGGGTTTAACCGACGGAATATCTTCCTTGGATGGATCCACCTGCCTGCCGTTTTTCCAAAATCTATAGCAGAGATGAGGACCGGTGGCCAAGCCGGTAGATCCCACATACCCGATAACCTCTCCTTGCCTTACATTTCTGCCCCGCTTAATTCCAGGGGCAAATTTAGACATATGAAGATACTGGGTCGTATAAATTCCGTTGTGTCTGATCTTTACATTCTTGCCGTTATTTTTGTCATAACCGGCCTTCAGAACAACGCCGTCGGCGGTACTCATAATCGGCGTGCCGGTCTTGGCGGCATAATCTATCCCGAAGTGAGCTTTATATTTTTTTAGAACCGGATGATACCGTCGTTTGGAAAAGCCCGAAGTAATTCTTGAAAACTTTATCGGTGCTTTGAGAAATGCTTTTTCCATGCTGTCGGCATTTTGGTCGTAATGACTTCCATGATCATCCTGCTCAAAATAAAAGGCATAGAATTTTTTACCTTTATGATCGAACCTGGCCGCCGTTATCTTGCCGATTCCAATCGGTTTTTCCCCAACAAATTTTTCTTCAAAGACCACCCGAAACGTGTCATTTTTTTTCAGATGATGAAAATCGATGACCCATGCATAAATCTCAGAAAGCTTGATGGTCAGTTCAATGTCCAGTTGCTGTTCCGTAAGGGTTTCCCACAGAGACGATTCAATACGTCCTGAAGCGGTTTTTGTTTTAAGCTGCACCGGCTTTTTACCCAAAGAAACTTTGATTGGATCGTTGAAATCGAAGACAACATAATCGACGGAATTTAGTTCGTACACAAAATAGCGAACCTTTTTGGAAGAATCCGTTCCGGGGATGATACAAAATAAATTTCCGGCTTTCATCGTTCGTACGTCAAATACCCCTTTGGATTCCAGCGCCGCATTATGGATTACCGAATTGGGGACATCATATTTCAATAGGATGTCTGAGAGATTTTGATGGGGTTGAACCCTATCTTTGATAATGTGCAAATCATCGCAGTCAATACCGTATTCAACACGATGCTGTTTCAGAACAGGGGTTTTTTTCTCAGCAGGCGGTTGTGCCTTTTCCGTAACATCCGAGCAGGCACAGATATATAACATCCCAATGATCAGGACCGGCAGGAGTTTAGATTTCAAAATTTTATAGTGTTTCACGATGTTTGTTTTACCTAATCGAGGAAAAGCCGAGGATGCCCCGGATCTAAAGGGTCAGGGGTGAAGCCGTCGGAGACGGTAAATCCACCCTTAACGACACAGGAAATGGGGTGTCATCGGCTTGTCCGCTTTTTCTATTCGTATTTTGCATGCGTTCAGAGGGGTGCGCTCCTCCATTGCTAAGTTATTGAAATGACGAAGCCACTCCGCCAATGTTGTTACACGGGAAAGCACACCCCTCTGAACGCGTACCGTATTTTATTTAGGGTAAAAGACTTTTCGGAGTTAATCAATACCTTATTGACACGGTATGGGCATAAGCGTAATATTCTGTTAGGTTTATAAATACGGAAAAACGAAAAAAGAAAAGGGAACGATGAATCTTCAAAAACAGATCAAAAAGGATTTAACTGCTGCAATCAAGGCAAAGGATGTGCAGAGAAAAGACACCCTTCGTGTTATCCTGGGAGAATTTGCAAGACTCGACAATAAAGAGTTGTCGGACGATGAGGTTGTAAAAATCCTGAAAAAATTATCAAAATCTGAAAAAGAGGTGTTGAAACATAAAGGTCAAGGGACGGAATCTGCTTTCATAGGGATTGTTGAAACGTATTTGCCCAAAATGGCTTCTGAAGCGGAAATTTGCGAATGGATTAAAAACAACATCGATTTTAGCCAATTCAAAAACAAGATGCAAGCCATGGGTTCAATTATGAAGCATTTCGGAGCCACGGCAGACGGGAATTCAGTTAAAAAAATTTTGCAGCAGATGTAAATAGAAAGGCCGATACGGACTTCCATTGAGACCTTTGAAAAATGAATGTTTTGCAAAGGTCTTTCGTTAGGAACTGCCGTTTTCTGAATACTGTCGGATAACCTTTAAATACATGCTTTTGGGATATAAACCTGTCAGAGAAAGGACCTTTTCCTTGTTTTTGACAAAAGCGACATGGGGAATGCCGGTCACACGGAAGGAATTTGCAAGTTCGCTGTGTCGGTCGATGTTGATTTTGTAAATGGTGACGATGTCGCGGTTTTCTTTGCCGATTTTTTCGAGAATAGGGAGAAGTTCTTTACAGGGCGGACACCAGTCAGCATAGAAATCGAGAACCAGGAGACGTTCTTTGGATGTTTCCATGATTTTATTAAATTGTTCCAGACTGTTTATGCTCCCAATAACCGAATCTTTGGCCGAATCTTGGGGTTGGTTTCCGGTATTGTTTCCACACGATACCATAATTAAAAAGAAAAATACCGTAACAATGCGTATGAAAAATCGTACCAACCGAGTGTTGCGTTCTATATTTTCTGTCATGTTACAACGACCATTAGAATAAAGCGCTTTTGATTTAAATCTATGGATCCATGATTGGAAAAGAGTTAAGGCTGAACATTAACAGCTTGTACGGCCTGAGATACCTGACAACGTATATATTTGCAAACAAAAAGATCGGGCAACCATTAAGGGAAAAATAAATTTTGGCCCTTGATCGATGGAACTGTTATCAAAAACCCATATAACATGATGGCGCGGACCCGAATTATTTATTTTCTTGTGGCAGTCTATGGTTTGATTTCAATCCTGTTTATTGCTGTTCCGCCCCTTTATGCCGACATCTATGTCTATGTGGACAGCAAAGGGGTGCTTCATTTCACCAACGTACCCACATCCTCCAACTATAAGATCTATATCCGGGAAAAGCCGGATAGATCCCGCAACTCGGATGTCACCCGGCGATATGATCAAATAATAACAGAAGCAGCTAAAAGACACGGCGTCTCCTTTTCATTGCTGAAAGCAATGATAAAAATAGAATCGGATTTTAATCCCAGGGCGATTTCAAAGGCCGGTGCCATGGGGCTTATGCAAATCATGCCCGATAATATCAAGGAACTAAAAATAAAAGATCCTTTTGATCCACGGGAAAATATAATGGGGGGTACGCGTTATCTAAAACAGATGATGGATCGTTTTAATGGAAAGCTGCCGCTGGCACTGGCCGCCTATAATGCAGGACCCAATATCGTTGAACGTTATCAGCGGATTCCTCCTTTCACGGAAACGGAAAATTATGTGGAAGCCGTTATGAAATATTATTCCGTTTTTAAAAAGAGTTAGAAGCCGTTTCAAAATATTCAGGTGGGTGATTTTTGAGTCTTTTGCCGGAAAGCGCTAAGCGATGGGGCGGGTAAAATTTGCAGCTGTTTAATAAATCTGGTTCTTCTCCAATTTAGTTGGAAAAGAGGGTCCAAAAATAAAATTCCTCGACCTTCAATTGAAAATTATATCTTTATCCAATACCGTGCCTTCCTTAACCACCACCTGAGATTTAAGGTTGTTTTTTATGACAACCCCTGCCTTTTATGGTGACATTGCGTTCAAAGCGCACGTCTCCCCGGATGGTCAGTGATTCACAATCCATCAGTGAGGGGATTCCATGGATGAATCTTTCATCGAAAAGATCGATTTTACCGTAATATTTCGGATCAATATCAATCTGTATGGTTTTTGAGCGGACCTTGGGATCTAAAACCGGATTGTTTTCGTTTGAAAAAATAAAACGGTCGGACCGAATCGACAGCAGCTCGTTGCATTTTTTTACCGGGAGAAATCGGGAAGTGGAAACCTGGATAAGCGTTGCACCTTTAAAAAGGGATATGGCGGCGCCCATGGCGGTTTCAATCTGATATACTTTTGGGCTTTTTTCATCCCGTGGATCCAGGGTTTTGGGATTTCGGATCAATGGAAGGGTTATAATCCCTTGTTTCTCAAGGAGACGATAAAGGGTCTCAAGATTGATCCAGATATTATTGGTGTTAAAAAATCTATAACGTTTTATGTTTCTGAAGGCACTTAGTTCATTTTTTGGGCACTGGGCCGACTCGCGCAGGGTCAGACGCCCGCTCTGGTGCCTTGCCACATGCCCGCCTTTGACATCTGAGGGTGTTCTGGGGGCCACTTCCATCATAAAAGGGAAGTTATTTTCGGAAAAGTATCCCAAAAGCGATTCATCCAAGGTGGCCCCTAAATTATCCGAATTTGAAATAAATGCATATGTGATGCCCTTGTCGAGGAGGCTTTTTAATACTCCGGATGTATAAATAGCTGCGTATATGTCGCCATGGCCAGGGGGATTCCATTCCAGTTCGGGATTTTTCGGACAGTGTGCCGGCGCGAAATTTTCCTGGAGAACCTTGGGAAATTTATTCTGGAGGAATAAGAGGGGCCGGTCTGGCGATTGGATCTTGGAAAGGGCGTCAAGGGTGTCGTCATGGGTATTGAAACTGTTCATCAGGGCCAGTTTAACATGGTGTTTTTCCGTCTGTTTTAATATTATTTCAAGGAACGTTTTTCCGTTTTTTACTTCCAGAAGAGACTTGGCCCGGGTCAGGCCCATACTGGTGCCGAGGCCGCCGTTGAGTTTTATCATCACCGCATTCTTTAACGCATTCCGTCCGGCTTCAGCATATTCTTCAAGGTGGGTTGCATCTTGGACTTCATTGGAAGCGATGGGTCGTATGTCTCGGTCAGAGATAAGCCCGGTTTCGCCGGAAATGATTTTTTTATAATAATACGTAAAGGTGTCCATGACAAAAGGATGGAGTCCGGCACTTTTCATCTTTGACATAAATGACAAAAGGTGTTTCGGTGGATCTTGATTTCCCGGCATTTTGGTTTTTCTCCATCCAAAATTATCAGAGAACTACGGGTTAGAGCGGTTCGATCCAACCCGTAGGATCTTCGGTTTTTCCGTACTGGATGTTTGTCAGCTCTGTGTAGAATTTGTTTGCTATGGGGCCGACCTTGCCGTCACCGACGATGATCACTTTTTCGCCGTACTTGATTTCTCCAACCGGTGAAATCACCGCTGCAGTGCCTGATCCGAAAATTTCGTCAAGTTTTCCGGCGGTATAGGCATCGAACACTTCATGGATGCTTATTTTTCGTTCGGAAACATCTAATCCCCACAATTTCGCCAGTTTGATCACCGAATCCCGGGTAATTCCGGGAAGGATGCTGCCGGTTAACATGGGTGTAATCAATTTGCCGTCGATGACAAAAAATATATTCATGGCGCCGACTTCTTCTACGTATTTCCGCTCGACGCCGCAAAGCCACAGCACCTGGGTATATCCTTGCTTGTTGGCCTGTTCGGCTGCGTAGAGACTCGCTGCGTAGTTGCCGGCGGTTTTGGCTTCGCCGACACCGCCCGAGACCGCACGGACATGGTGGGGGGTTACCCAAATTTTGACAGGGTTAAAGCCTTCGGGGTAATAGGCGCCCACCGGAGACAAAATGATAAAGAAGCGATAGGTGTATGAAGCGCGAACACCCAAATATGGATCCGTAGCAATGATTGTGGGACGGATATAAAGAGAGGTTCCCGATGCGCTCGGCACCCAATCCTTTTCGATGGCCAAGAGTTGTTTGAGGGCCTTAAGGGCGAAAGTTTCGTCGATCCCGGGTATACACATAATGCGGGAAGAGTTGTTCATCCGTTTAAAATTGTCCTGGGGGCGGAAAAGCTGTACGGCTCCGGAATCCGTCCGATACGCTTTGAGTCCTTCAAAAACAGCTTGACCATAGTGGAAGACCGTGGTGGCCGGATCCATATTAAACGGTCCATAGGGCTCTATTCGCGGGTTGTGCCATCCGTCATCAGGATTATAATCCATATTAAACATATGATCTGTGAAAATCGTACCGAAACCTAATCTGGAGTCGTCGGGTTTTGTTTTTAATTTTTCTGCGTTGGTAACGGTCAGTTGCATTTTAACCTCCCAGGAGATTTTATAATATTTTGATGTATATTTTTTACTGTTGATGATTATTTTGTTTGCCCGCTATGGGTGTGCGTTCCATAGGAACAGCCCTGTTTTACGGTCGTAAACCCGATTCAGGGGTTTGCCGATGAGTTCTTGAAGGTCCAATTCTCCGGCATAGAGAAGGGTTTCTGAAAAAAGGTGTCCACCCATGATTTTTCCGTGTTCATCCCCAAGGACAATACGGGCATGTATCACAGGAGCCTGATCTTTTAAGGAAACATTGCCGACACAAGTTACGACTTCCATGGGCATTTTTTCGGTGAAAGTGACGTATACTTGCTGTTTTTGATCGTAGGCTCCGATGGTCGCGGAGGAAACAGCCCCGATTACGGAGAATGTTGCCATCTGAATGGAGTATTCTATGCAAAAGTTCTCGATAGATGCAATCAGATCTTTTCCATGGGGAAGGCGGCCTACAAATCGACGTCCCAGTTTAAATTCAGAACAGACCGGCAGGTTCATCGAGAAACACCCCTAGTAAATAAAATATTAATACCTTAATTGAGCGGTCTAAAACTATAGCATCTTTGCCATTGAAATCAAGACCTAAGTTGTTGTCATGAAGGTTTTGCAAACACTGTTTTCTCTCACCGGTTGACATCTGCCGGTGCTTCGGATATTAAAAAAATTAAAATTAAAGCAACCGTTTGGTTTTTCGAAACAAAACTTTATCTGGGAGTTGTTTCAGGAAAAATCAGTACTGTTTGAAGCAACAATATTTTCAAACATGCAGAGCGGTTCATATTTAGGGAGAATATGAAATATGGATACACCCGATAGAATGGCCAACATTGAGCCCGTTAAGCTAAAACTAGACAGTAGATTCAGATTTAAATGTCACAGCGGTGTTAAATGTTTCACCAAGTGCTGCAGAGGGATTAATATCATACTTACGCCCTATGACATTATAAGACTCAAAAGACGTCTGCAGCTTTCGTCTGAAGAGTTTTTGGCAGTGTACACGTCGCCGGAGCTTTTAGAAAAAACAGACTTGCCGGTTGTTACGCTAAAACTGATGGATGACGATGTGCAATCATGTCCTTTCGTTACCGACGCGGGTTGCATCATTTACGAAGACAGGCCAACAACCTGCCGTTATTATCCGCTGGGGGTTGCTTCGCTGAGTCACAAGGACGGCGCTGACGATGGGTTCTATTTTTTTGTCAATGAGCCCCACTGCCTGGGTTTTGAAGAGGACAAAGAATGGACCATCCGTGAATGGCGGGAAGACCAGGGGGTTGATATTCATGATGAGGTCAATGCCGGTTGGACCGATCTGGTTGTGAGAAAACGGTCTTTTCCGCCGAACATCAAGCTCACCGAAGAAAGCAAAAAGATGTTTTTTTTGGTGAGCTATAACATCGATACGTTCCGGAAATTTGTTTTTGAGAGCTCATTTTTGGATCGTTATGATATCGATACCGAGACCCTTGAAAAAATTAAGGAAGATGAAGTTGCACTTTTGGAATTTGGTTTGAAATGGCTCAAAGATGTTCTGTTTAAAGAAGGGAGCTTTCAGTTGAAGAAAGGTGCGGCCACCATATCAAAACATATCACCTAAATTGAGTGATTGTCGAATCTGCCTTTAGATGCCGGGTACCTGATGGTGGACATAACGGTACCCGGCATCCAACGGCTGTGCATCAATAATCTTTGTAAAAAAGCCCCTCGCATGTGGAAGGATCGTTCAGGCGGGCCTCGATATCGACATTGAAAAATTCGGCCACAGGTTGAAGTATTTCCGGGTTGTCGGCCTGTACTTTTCGGGCGGCTTCAAGAACCTTTTCGAGTCCGTTTCGCGTCATTTTTCCCAATGGTTGCCTGCATCCACCCGATGGCATTCCCAGGATTGACATGAGTGTCTTAAAGCCCAGGGGATTTCTGGCACGGCATTTCACTTCCCCAAAGGGTGTTTTTTCCATGGTTGTAATGGTGACCAGATTAAAAAGGGGCTCTACGGCAGATAACAGCTTTTGGGCTTCGGTCGTGTTGCCTTCTTTCAGCAGGTGGACCATGTCCGCCACCGCTTTCGGAATGACATTGGACGCAACAGAAATTACCCCCGAAGCGTTTATACGTGTATCCGTCATCATTTCATACGTCATTCCGTCATCACCGGACATTATGGTAAAATCCGGCCCGCAGCATTCTCTGGTGCGTTTCATATTCTCAAGATTTCCCGTGGCTTCTTTAACCGTATTGACATTGCCAAACTCTTGGTTCAAAAGCGCCAGGTCTTCGGGCAGCAGTTGTGCACCGGTTCTGCCGGGGATTACATACGGAATGATTTCAAGACCCGGTGCAGACTGGGCGATGGGTGCAACATATTCCCTGCGTATTTCAATGGAGCTGGGACCATTGTAGTATGGATCTACCAGCAGCGCCGCATCGGCACCCACTGCGGCGGCATGTTTTGTTCCCTCCAGAGATTCTTTGGTGTTGTTGCTTCCCACGCCGGCAATACAAATACATTTACCCTTTGTTTTTTTCGCAACGGTTTCAATGGCCCGGAGATGTTCATCCCAGGTCAAAACAGGGCTTTCTCCAGTGGTACCCCACGGCCAGTATTCCGGTAATGCCATTTTTTATCTGGAAGTCTGAAAGTTTGTCCAAACCTTCATAGTCGACAATATCATCTTTAAACGGTGTAACAATTGCTGTGAAACATCCTGCGATCATAACATCCCCCTTTTTATTGAAACGGTTGTTGTTTTTGAAAAACAATCAGGGTGTCGCCAAAATAAGTTGAACATGAAAAATAAGAAAAAGTGATCGGTTGTGTCAAGAAAAAAGATATGTATTCAAATAATGCTTACATTTTGTTTTCTCTTGACAATCCGTTGGTGAAATAATAACCCAAAACAGTTTAATTCAGAAAAAAAACAACAAAAAGGATGATACCATGGCAAAAGCAAAAAATGTACAAGAATTTATCGCCCACCAACAGGCGGCCGTTGCGTCGAATCCGGACTGCGGGACCTCCCACTACAATCTTGCAATCGGCTTTCTGGGGCTTAAAAAATATGAGGAAGCGGAAAAGGAGCTTTATGCAGCCATAGAGTGCAGCCCTAACCTTGCCGAGGCGTATGTTCAGCTGGGAGGGCTCCGCCTGCAGCGCGGGGACATAGAAGGTTGCCTTAAATTCAATAAGATGGCGGTCAAGTCCAGGGCGGGGTTTGCCGAAGGGTATGGGAATATTGGATTTGCAGAACTTCAATTGGGAAATATCGACAAAGCGATTCCTGCACTTGACAAAGCGATAAGATGGAATCCCAAATTTTTGCAGGCGTATACCACATTGGCCAATGCGTATCTGATGAAAGGTATGCTCGATGAAAGTATACAAACCAGCCTCAAGGTTATCGATCTGGAGCCCAACTTTGCCGTAGCACACAACAACCTGGCAATTGCCTATCTCGAAAAGGAGGAGGGAGCGCTGGCTGTGAAACATCTCGATAAAGCGGTTGAGCTCGGTTATGACGTTGCTCCTGAAATATTAAAAGAGGCCGAAAAATACAGATAATTAAAAATCCCCAACGATTTTCTGCATGCCGCTATTCACCTACTTTTTGTCAAACCAGAAGAACCCTGTCCGGGAAGACAACCGGATATGGTCCGCACCCATTCCCCTCAACAGGCATCTGTCCGTGGGGCTGCCGCAGTCAGAGACCGGGGGGGGCATCTGTTATGGAGACTATTTTATTGCTGTTCGCAATTTTCTAGAAAAAGACGGATTTAACATCATCACCCATGCCGTCGCCCAACAGACCCGCCGGGATATAACATTCGAAGTCATAGAAAAAATAAGGATCATTCTCGAAAAGCACGGGGAATTTTATCATCCGGCCCGGATTGAAACGGTTTTGGATGAAACGACACTGTCGTTTGTTCTGAATGTCGCTGTTTCGGATATCGGGAAGCGTTATGCAGACAGAGAGTTTCGATTTTTAAAACATCTCAATGCTCAATTTCCATTTTCATTTCTGCCCAGGGTTTATGGTCGGGGCCGCATCTTTACCCAAAGGGAAAAATTGGAAATCAGAATGTTTTTAGGAGAGTGGTTTGAAGGGTTCAACGAATTCCATATTTCCGTTGATCCGGCAGATGAACAACATAAAATCGTTGTATGGGATCATGAACACGGGAGCTATTTCCTCTCAGCCGGTCAAACCGAAGATCTTTACCGCAGGGCCGCGAAAATTCTGACCGGTTATTATAATGTCGAAACGTCTGAGCAAATATCTTCCTGGCATCATGCCGCCGGTGATTTTGTCCTGAAATGCCAAAACCGTGAGATCGATGTAAAGCTCATCACGGTTCGACGGTACGCACCCATGTTTGAGAAGGATCCCGAGATCGGGCATGATGATCCGGATGTCGAACAGATATTGGAATCCTTGCTGGTATTTTTTCTAAACCTTTCGGTTAAAATGCGCATCGACAGGTTGGATGGGGTCGGAGAAATTGTGTGGTCTGATGATATTGCCGTGAAAGGCGTCCTCAAAGGCTTTTTTGAAGGACTGGTTTCAAAACCACCCATCAGATCGTTTCCGGGATCTTTGGCCGACGGTTTCCGGCAACATCTCTTGGCTTGCACATATGAAGATCTGCTCGATTTGAACTCCGCCATGGTCCAGGCATATCACTCCATGGCGCCTGAGGTCCCGGTGATCAGGCAGAATCTTAAACAACATGTGGAGGATCTGTATCGAGCCATCGAACAGTTCCGAAAATATCCGTGATTAAAGGGAAAACGCCGTAGAACATATGGAAAAAATTTTGCCAAAAAAATCAAAAAACTATAAATAAACCCCCAAGAAAAAAACGGTCCGGCACGTTGAAATTAAAATTTTATTTAACATAATGAAGCCCTGATTTTTTATTGACAAGAATCGATATTAATTTTATACAAGCTCTTTGGTATTTTATTTGTTTTTAACAAAGACTTATAATGATAAAACTCGAAAAAACGATATAACGAGAGGAGGTGACCTTTGCTGCCCTGAAAAGGGGACGGTGGAATTTCTTTTTTGAGTCAGTTTGGTTAATTTTCAATTAGAATGGAGGTAATACAATGGCAAAACATGAAACCCCTTTGCTGGACCAGCTTGAAAGCGGACCGTGGCCGAGTTTCGTGTCTGATTTAAAGCAGGAGGCCGAATCAAGGGCAAAGAATCAGGATAAGGTAGATTACCAGATTCCGGTGGATGTTTGTGATGACCTTCTGGGCGTGCTCGAACTGTCCTTCAAGCATGGAAGAACCCACTGGAAGCATGGCGGAATCGTTGGCGTGTTCGGCTACGGCGGTGGCGTTATCGGGAGATATTGCGATCAGCCGGAGATGTTCTCGGGTGTTGCTCATTTCCACACCATGCGTGTAAATCAGCCGGCGGGCAAGTTCTATACCACTAAGTATTTAAAACAGCTTTGCGATATTTGGGACATGCGTGGCAGCGGAATTACCAACATGCATGGTTCAACCGGCGATATCATTCTTCTCGGTACAACAACTCCGCAGCTTGAAGAGATCTTTTGGGAGCTGACCCACAATATGAATCAGGATCTTGGCGGCTCCGGGTCGAACTTGAGAACACCTTCCGATTGTGTGGGCCAGGCAAGATGTGAATGGTCGTGCTACGATACCCAGGCACTGTGTCATGATCTTACCGTTGAATATCAGGATGAACTTCATCGTCCGGCGTTTCCGTACAAGTTTAAATTTAAATTTGACGGGTGCCCCAACTGCTGCGTGGCATCCATCGCGCGCTCAGATATTGCTTTTATCGGTACCTGGCGGGATGATATTAAAATGGACCAGGAAGCTGTAAAAGCCTATATAGGCGGAGAAATCCCATCCAATGGCGGAGCCCATTCCGGACGCGACTGGGGTCCGTTTGACATCCAGAAAGAGGTGATCGACCTTTGCCCCACAGAATGTATGTGGATGGAAGGTGGAGAACTAAAGATAGATAATCGTGAGTGCACAAGATGCATGCATTGTATCAGTGTCATGCCGAGAGCTCTGAGAATTGGAGATGACAGAGGATGTTCCATTCTGGTTGGTGCCAAGGCCCCGATTCTTGATGGTGCCCAGATGGGATCCCTCCTGATTCCGTTTATAAAGGTAGAAGAGCCTTACGACGAAATCAAAGAGGTCATTGAAAATATCTGGGACTACTGGATGGAAGAAGGAAAGAACCGGGAGAGACTCGGCGAACTTATGAAACGCCAGGGTTTCCAGAAGTTGCTTGAAATGACGAACATTAAAGCTGTTCCGCAGCACGTTCAGGAGCCACGCACCAACCCGTATATTTTCTGGAAAGAAGACGAAGTCGAAGGCGGATTCGACCGTGATATTAACGAATTCAGAAAACACCATCTAAGATAGGGGGTAATGACCATGGCATTTATATCATCAGGTTACAATCCTGACAAACCGATGGAAAATAGAATAACCGACATCGGGCCAAGAAAATACGATGAATTCTATCCTCCGGTTATTAAGAAAAACAAGGGTAAGTGGTTGTATCATGAAATCCTGGAACCCGGTGTTCTGGTTCACGTTTCGGCAACCGGCGATGAAGTGTATACGGTGAGAGTGGGTGGTGCACGTCTTATGAGTGTAACCCATATCCGTGAAATCTGTGAAATTGCAGACAAGCACTGTGACGGGTATTTAAGGTTCACGACGCGTAACAACATCGAGTTCATGGTGGACAGTAAAGAGAAAGTCGGACCTTTAACACAGGATCTTGCAAGCCGCAAGTTTGACGGCGGCAGTTTTAAATTCCCAATCGGGGGTACCGGCGCAGGTATCACCAACATCGTGCATACCCAGGGTTGGATTCATTGTCATACACCGGCCACAGATGCATCAGGCCCGGTAAAGGCCACCATGGATGTGCTTTTTGATGATTTTCAAACCATGCGCCTTCCGGCCCAGTTGCGAGTATCCCTGGCATGCTGTTTGAATATGTGCGGTGCGGTTCACTGCTCGGATATCGCTATTCTGGGTTATCATCGCAAGCCGCCGTTAATGGATCATGAATATCTGGACAAGATGTGCGAAATTCCTTTGGCCATCGCTGCCTGCCCCACGGCTGCACTCAAGCCGGGCAAGGTAGAGCTTGAAGACGGAACCAAGGTAAAAAGTATCATCGTAAACGAACCCAGATGTATGTTCTGCGGCAACTGCTACACCATGTGTCCGTCCATGCCTCTTGCTGATGATGTGGGCGACGGGATCGTGATTATGGTCGGTGGAAAGGTGTCGAACCGGATCAGCGCGCCCAAGTTTTCCAAGGTCGTTGTGGCTTTTCTGCCCAACGAGATGCCGCGCTGGCCTCAAACCACGGACTGTATCAAGAAAATCGTAGAGGCCTATGCCGAGGGCGCGAGAAAGTATGAACGGGTCGGTGACTGGGCTGAAAGGATTGGATGGGAAAGATTCTTTGAAAAATGTGAACTCGAGTTCACACATCATCTCATCGACGATTTCCGTGATCCGGCGTATTATACCTGGCGCCAGACAACACAGTTTAAATTTTAAGCACGAATAAAACAGCAGGGGGTAAATTGTTGCCCCCTGCATTTTATCACAAAGAGGCAAAAAAATGGATTACGAAGAGGCAAAAGAAAAAATCGTAGAAGGGCTGTCAAAGAAAAAAAGTAAGACCAAGTTTTACTTTAATGATCTGGCGAAAATACTGGGTGAAAAACCCAGGGTTGCCAAAAAAAATATCAACCGAATGGTAATAGAGGAAGTCCTCGAATACTGGTCCAGTGGCAGCACGTCATTGTACGGACTTAAAGGCGCGGGCAAACAGGCGCACGCCGAACACGAAGATTAATGACGAACGTCTTCCTTGTTAGAACAGGCCGCTCCTGAACCCATTTTTATTTAAATGTCTCCGATGCACCAGGAAGATATGGATTTTCCCAGAATTTTAATTTCAGCCCTGCGGGGGGGATCAGGAAAGACCATACTGTCCATCGGAATTGCCGCAGCTTGGAAAGCCGCCGGCAAACGGATAATCCCTTTCAAAAAAGGTCCGGACTACATAGATGCCGGCTGGCTTGCCCTAGCGGCCGGCCGGCCCTGTTATAATCTTGACACCTACCTTGTCACCCAAGAGAATATCCTTCGATCTTTTTTTCTGCATTCCATAACCGGTGGTATTTCCGTTATAGAAGGAAACCGTGGTCTTTACGACGGTATAGACATTAAAGGAAGCACCAGCACTGCAGAACTGGCAAAACTTCTCAAGATACCGGTGATTCTTTGCATCGATTGCACCAAGTCCACCCGAACCATGGCTGCGGCTGTTCTGGGATGCAGGCAGTTCGATCCCGATGTGGATATAAAAGGGGTGATCTTAAACCGCGTTGCCGGGCCCAGGCATGAAAAAATACTTCGAAAAAATATCGAGTACTACTGCCATATCCCCGTATTGGGTGCCATCCCGAAACTCGACTGGCAAAATTTCCCTGAACGGCATTTGGGGCTGGTACCTACACCGGAACATGACTGTGCAAAGGATGCCATTGATGCTGCATCCCATATAGCCCGCCGCTATCTTGACCTTGAAGCATTGGCAGCGGTTGCCGGCAATGCCCCTGGGCTGCCTGTTTCAGACGAACTTCGAGAGAATATCCGTCATCTCCCATCAAGTATTCCCCACCCAAGACCCAGAATTGGTGTTATCAAGGATTCGGCATTTCAGTTCTACTATCCGGAAAATATCGAAGCCCTTGAAGCGGAAGGGGCGGAAATCGTATTTGTCAGCCCCCTTATGAGCGATAAAATTCCGCCTGTGGACGCGCTTTATATCGGCGGCGGGTTTCCTGAAACCCATGCCCGTCAACTGGCAGAGAATATATCATTCAGAAAACAATTAAAGGCATTGGCTGAAAACGATCTTCCCATATATGCCGAATGCGGGGGCCTCATGTACCTCGGGGAAGCCCTGGTTCTGGATGAAGGAACCTTTCCCATGGCCGGTGTGCTTCCTGTTGTATTCGGATTTTCAAAAAAGCCCCAGGGACACGGATACACCGTTGTTACGGTGGAACAGGAGAATCCGTATTTTAAAGTCGGTTCGGAAATTAAAGGGCATGAGTTTCACTATTCAAAGGTTTTAAAATGGCGGGGAACCGATCCAGATCTTGCCTTTTCCATGAAAAGAGGGACCGGTTTTATCCATAAACGGGACGGCGTCTGTCATAAAAACGTTCTGGCCACCTATACCCACATTCATGCACTGGGCACGCCGTCTTGGGCCGGCGCCATGGTTCGGAATGCGACGGCTTATAAAAAACAATAACCGTTCAGGGTTAGATCCATAATTTAATCTTCCATCAACCTTTGAACGGTGAACCCGGAACCTGTGAGCGCATACAAAAAAGGGCAATCGTCTTAAAAATGACGATCACCCTATTAATTATATTTACCTTTATTTTTATTTCTTTTTAGGATGGCACTGTTTGCAGGTTACCGGCGCAGCACCTTTATCTTTTGATTTCAACTTCATTTTTTTGTTGAATTTTTTGTGGCATCCTTTGCAGTTATCATGTATGGCATTGGCATGATATTCGCGTTTCTGCTCTTTTTTCAGCCCTTTGGCTTCCTTCCCTTTAATATATCCGGGCTTTTTGTGGCATTCGATGCAGTTTTGGACTTCGTCGCCCTCTTTTAACTGGGTCAACGGTTTATTGTCCTTGTCGTGGTGACATTCTCCGCAGCCGTTTTTATAAAGATCAGAATTTTTCTCTACATATTCCTTTGTGTGCTTTAAGTGCGTAAAGGTCTGTACGCTCTTGGTGTGTTTGTCATACGCTTTGTTTTCCATCTTGATTTCATCTTTGACTTCAGTTCCCGCATAAATGCCCACCGAAAGAAAAAGGGTTGCCATAACGGCAACAGCAACAATTAGTAAACATCTTTTCTTCATCAATATCTTTCCCCTTTCATTAACTATTTAAGCCCTAAGGTTTATCAGACGCGCAAAACTACCAAGTAGAGATAAATCTGTCAATAATAAAAAGAGATTTTCAATAAAAGCTGCCTGATGTAGAATTGCTGTATAACCAATTTGAATTACTCTGCATTGTCATCATTTTCAGACGGTTTTTTTCCGAAAATCCTGGCGCCGACAATACTGATTTCATACAGCACCATCAACGGTAATGCCATCATGATCTGGGTCACGACATCCGGAGGCGTTAAAATGGCTGCCCCCACAAAGAATAAAAGAAGTGCATATTTTCTGTTTTTCTTTAAAAAGCTTACGGAAACTATGCCCAGTTTGGCAAGGAAGGTGATGACCAGCGGAAGTTCGAAAACGAGTCCAAAAGCAAGCAACAATTTTGAAGCAAAACTCAAATACTCCCGCATGGATGGAAGGGGCTGTATTGTTTCAGACGCAAACCCCAAAAAAAACTTAAACCCGTATGGGAATACGATAAAATATCCGAAAAACGAACCCCCTACAAAGAACAGTGTAGATAGAAAAACGATGGGGACCATCAACCGTTTTTCCTTTTTGTACAAGCCCGGTGCAACAAACATCCAGAACTCATAAAAAATTACGGGTGCGGCCAGAATGAGGCCGGAAAGGAATGCGACCTTTAAGTACGTGAAGAATGCTTCAGGAAGGCCGGTAAAAATGAGTTTGTCGCCGGTTTGCATTACGCTAATCAGCGGTCGGGTCAGGATTTGAAACAGCTTTTCTTTGAATCCGTACGACAAAGCAAAGCCGATGCCCACTGCGACGAAACAGACGATGAGACGCCGCCGGAGTTCATCGAGGTGGGCGGTAAAGGAAATTTTTTTCTCATCGTCCATGATTCAATGGATCCTCTGTGTCTGGGTTTTCAGTCTCTTTTTGGTTATTTTTTGTTTCAGAAGCATCGGCATCCTTTTGATCCTGGGTTTCGGTACCGACTTTTACATCGATGGCCTCCTTGATTCCGTTGCTCATGTCGTTAAAGGTTGTTTTAATATCGTTTAATTCAGTATCGATTTCAAAAGAATCTTTTAATTCGGATGTGGCCCGTTTAAACTCAGCAAAAGCACGCCCTAAAGATTTCGCAAGGTCTGGAAGTTTTTTAGGGCCAATGACAATCAGTGCGATTGCCAGGATCAGAAACATTTCGGGCATGCCGATGCCAAACATAAAAGACTCCTTAACTGAAAAAGTGAACTGGGACAGCTCGCTGGGTTGAATTTCAGGGATTCAACCCAGCAAGCCCATAATATAAAATAAACGTATCCATAAGTTTTTTACAAAAAAGAGTCAAGCATAACTCTATCTCGGTTTCAGTATGAGAAAATAGAGCTTTTCCGGGGTGTTTCATATGACCGGCCGCGATTTCAGCATCGTCGCCATTCCCCCAGAAAAGATCCCCACGGCCGGGACCGCGAATGGCACCGCCGGTATCCTGATACAGTACAAATCGGGAAAAATCCGTCCAGTGGTCGATCTTTCCGTCGTCGGTTATCAACGGTTTTTGGGTTTCAATAAATGCCAGGCAGGCCAGAGGAAACAGGCGTCTGTCCATGGCAATGGACCGTCCGGGTGTCAATTTGACTTCCATGTATCCCAACGGCCCGTCTTCTTCGATCTTAAAAAATACATAACTTGGGTTGTAGTTCAACACGGTCTCAGTTTCTTCAGGATGGCGGTATAGGTAATCCCGAATTTTTTGCATGGACATTTCCGCCCGGGATATTTTGCCTTGATCGATTAAAAGTTTGCCGATGCTCCGATACGGTCGTCCGTTGGTGGTGTGGTAATGAACATGGATGGTCTCGCCGGTGTCGAGATCGATCCTTCCGGACCCTTGAATGTGTAAAAAAAAGAGGTCCACCCGGTCTTTAAGCCAGGCGATTGCCTTGGCCTTGTTTTTGAGAATCTTTTTATATTCGATGTCCTTCCGATCATAATACGGCACGACACTGTTATGGGTGTATCTGCCAATAATCTTTTTTCCTTTAAACTGGGAGGAGAAAAGAGAGAGGTCAATGGTGGCAAGGTCGTCGGGACGGGCGTAAATGGGAAAGGGGTATTCAGGGCCCGGTTCCAGGCTGCCTTCTAAAACAGGTTCGTAATATCCGGTAAAAAGAACCTCCCCCGAAGTGTCGCCGCCAACAGATCTGTAAACCAGATAGTTCGTGTCAATGTATTCTTTCAGTTCCTGATTGGATGGTTTTGCCTGAATAAAATTGAGAAAATGCTCCAGGGAACGGATCATGTGGGATGTATCATAGACATCTTGTCCAAACCTGAAAGTTCTGGTGGACGGCACCCGACGGAGATATGAAATGCTCCCCAGAATACCATTCGTTAACTCGCTGTAGGCCATATCGTCTAAAAATTCGGGGTGCTCTGAAGGGACGATTCTTATGAGTCCGGTGTCCTTGACTTCAGGGGGCTCTTTTTTGAACAGGGCGCATCCTGCCAAAAACAGGGAAAATATACCCACAAAGCAAATCATTGAAATGTATTTTTTAGTCAATTCGGGTTTCATTTATCTACGGGTGGTGAGCCGGTTCATGATGAAAAATAGAATTCCAATGGAAAACAGCAACAGATATAACGGCATGGTGACAATAAAATGAATAATAGTATGAAGGGTTCCCCGGGATATCCCGTCAAGCCATGTTAAATGACCTTCGTTGAGAAAATCCAAAAGGGTCAAACTTTTCCAGACCATTTGATTTTCCATTTTCATAAACGCTGCAATGGCTTGAAAGCAGAGCAATATCCCGCTAAAGAGCCAGGAAACCAGACCGGCAACGGTATATTTGGACATGAAATTTCCCTTTGGTTGGGTTCCTCTTTGATGAATTCGTAAAAAGTCCGATTTTGCTTGATGTCGTTCACAAAAGGATTTTTACGAGGCCGTCCTCTTTATCTTTTGAAAAAAAATGGCTTCTATATGCCTTCCCTTGAAAACACGCCGCTTTTTCCTCCGGTTTTTTTAAGAAGGCATATGTCGGAAATTATCATTTCACGGTCATAGGATTTGCACATATCATAGATGGTCAGACCGGCCACAGACACGGCAGTCAATGCTTCCATTTCAACCCCGGTTGGATCGACGGTGCGAACCGCTGCTTCGATTCTAATGGTGTTTTTTGCATTGTCCGGAAAAAAGTCGACGGCCACATGGGTGATGTTCAAGGGATGACACATGGGGATCAGTTCCGATGTCTTTTTTGCACCCATGATACCGGCAATTCGTGCGGTTTCGAGGACATTCCCTTTTTTCACCGTCTGGTCCATAATCATTTCAAAAGTGTCCGGATTCATGGATACCATCCCCTGGGCGACGGCCGTGCGCCGGGTCGGTTTTTTTTCGGTTACATCCACCATCCGGACATGTCCCTGTTCGTCGATGTGGGTGAATTTTTTCATAAAACACTCCATTTCCAGTGGGTCCATCAATAAATTTTTCCAGTAATCAGGATGACGACGCAAATGCATCACTGCAATGAAAAGGAATAGCCTAAGAGAAGATCTCCAATCCTATTCTGGAATTACACAAAAAACTCTGTTTTGCTGGTAACGGTTGTTTTAATGGCATTGAGTGTGTCACTCAAAACGGCGATTACCGTTTCTCGAATGTCTCCGGCAACCACCAGAAGCATGACGTCGTCTCCGATGGCCAAATGCCTGTTCTCAGCAATTTCAACGAGTATTTCCACGATCCCGAGGGTCTGTTTATGGGTGTTGATGATCTGTTGTAGTTTGCTGTTATCAACGGAAATGGTCAGGCCCGATACCTGCCTGCCGTCCCGTGATGTATCCCGGACAACGCCGTTATGGCAGAGGATCATTCCCGCCTTGTGATAATCCGGGTGTTTTTTGATTTTATCGATCATGCCGTCAAGATTCACTGGGTTACCTCGGTTGGACTCATTGCGATATTTTTGGCTCTGGCCAGATCGTCCGGTGTGTTAATGTTAAAAAAAGAGCGTAGGTCCGGATCAGATTTGCGCAGAATATTTTCAGGAATTTTTTTAACCCGAACCTTTTGAAACACGTGTTGAATTTTGAGTTCATTTTTTGCAAGCTGGGCTTCCAGCGGTTTGAAACACCTTTTGGAATATACCGCACACAGCGGCTCGAAGCCTTTGGACGTTTCGGGGATAACAATGTCAATACGCGAGTTTATAGCATCCACAATGGTTTCTACCAATTTTTTTTTGAGAAAAGGTACGTCACATGCCGAAAAAAATGCATACGGGGTGCTCGTATAAAAAAGACCTGTGTGTATCCCCGTTAAGGAGCTTCGGATGGGAAAAATATCTGTTACAATATTAAGATCCCATTGAAGGTATTGAGGCGGATCGTTGGTAACCAAAATAATTTTATCGAAAAGATCCTTAAAAACGTCGTGGATATGATCGAGGATCCGTTTCCCCCCCACCCGGACCAATGCTTTGTTGGTTCCGAAAAAACGTGAATTTTGTCCACCGGCCAATATTACGCCGGTACATTGGTTTTTCATATTAAAAAACCTTTTTTGGTACCCCTTTAAACAGACCCGTCTGTTTTTCATATCATCAAATTTACAAAAGACGATTGTTTCTGGTACAATAGGAAAAATGTCGGGCAAAATCAAGCTATTTCAATGGGCTCGCGATATCTCCTGTAATGAATTATCATGCAAGGAAACTCGAAGACGGTAGATTGTCCTCAAGGGTAAAGGGGCAAGGAACGCAGCCGTTGAGCGTTAAATGCATTTTGGAGACGGCATCATATTAATCTTGATATTGAACGGCCAATGTGGATAGTATGTTGCGAATTAGAACTTACGTCTGACCCCGGAACCCGGCGGTCCATTTTACGGGGCAGGGGCGGATATCGGCGGAAAATGCGGTTTTCGTTCAGACGATCAGTAACATCTATGGAGATAAGATGGGTATCAAAAAACATAGGGCAGGCGCTCCGAAAACGGTTAAAATCGGTATTCTTACGGTTTCAAGCACCCGTTCTCCGGCAGACGACAAAAGCGGACAATGGATCCGAAAAAGGGCTAAAAAGGAAGGGCACGAGGTTGTACGGCATCAGGTTGTTCCCGACGAGACCGAAGCCATCACCCGAACGGTTTATGAAATGATCAGAGATCATAAGGCCCAGGTTATCCTTGTCACCGGCGGTACGGGCATCAGCAACAAAGATGTGACCATTGAGGCCGTTCGTCCAATCTTTAGAAAGGAGCTCACGGCATTTGGGCCCCTTTTTGCTCAACTCAGTTTTGAAGAGATCGATTCCGCTGCCTGGTTGTCCCGTGCCACGGCCGGCATCATCGAAGAGACCATCGTAATTTGCATCCCCGGGAGCATCAAGGCATGCAAACTTGCCTGCAAGGCATTGATTTTCCCTGAAATAGGTCATCTTGTCAAGCATGTTCGTGACGGTTAGGGCTCGTCATGAAGGCACTGCCGACACATACAGGATATACTCCGGATTATTCTTTGAACAGTCGTGTCCAAGACTGAAAACACGCCACTTTCTCAGGGCCGTATGGGCGAAGGGCTTTTATAATCTCTTCAACCGACTTTTCCCTGCCGTCCGAATTGCCGTTTTTGGAAAAAAATTTGTCTGCAAAGCAGATCGTCTGTTCTTCAATGGATATGGGAAGCATATCTCGTTGGGGAAGCTGGAGATTGTTGCGCCGTATGTCTTCGGATGTAATGCCGACACCGACATGTCGCTCACAAACCAGTGCGTGTGCCGGCAATTGCCTTTTTTCAAGAATTTTTCTTCCCAGATAACCATGACAGACATATGGATATTCACCGGTACAGCCCAGTTCCGGGGCGTGGGTCATAAAGATTCCGATGTCGTGAAGCATGGCTGCTTCTTTTATAAAATCAAGATCCGGTTTAAGATGTGGAATTCTCTTTGCCACTTCCATGGCTTTATTTGCCACCTGTTGGACGTGGTGTATGAGAATGTTGTATGCTTTGGATCCGGGCTCATACAATTCTTCAATAATATCAGTGGGATTCATAAGTTAAGCAAGACCTTGGAATTCATCAGGAATTGGCCGAGAGCAGCACTCCCTCAATAAATGGATCGATGGAACCGTCGAGAACACTGTTTACATTCCCCACTTCAAGGTTGATGCGATGGTCCTTGACCATCTGATAGGGATGCATAACATATGATCTGATTTGACTGCCCCAGGCGATTTCATCCTTGTTTGCATGCAATTCCTCATATTTTTCATCCTGTTTTTGCTTTTCAAGCTGATAGAGCCTGGATTTTATGACCTTCATTGCCAATTCTTTATTTCTGTGCTGGGATTTCTCCTGCTGGCACTGGGCAACGATCCCCGTGGGCAGATGGGTGATACGGACGGCGCTGCTGGTTTTGTTGACGTGCTGTCCGCCGGCACCGCTGGCCCTGTAAACATCGATACGCAGATCCTTGTCATCGACCTGGACAACGATTTGGTTGTCCAGTTCAGGATAGACAAACACAGAGGCAAAAGATGTGTGTCGCTTGCCACCTGCATTGAACGGTGAAATCCTCACCAGTCGATGGACACCTTTTTCAGTTTTCAAATAGCCGTAAGCGTAGTCTCCGCTGGCGGTGAACGTAACGCTTTTTATTCCGGCTTCGTCTCCGGGCTGGAAATCAATGACATGAATTTTAAAACCTTTCCGATCGATCCAGCGTGTATACATCCTAAAGAGCATTTCAGCCCAGTCCTGGGCCTCGGTCCCACCGGCACCCGCATTAATGGAAACAATGGAGTTGTTCGGATCGTCTTCACCGCTGAGTATCAGCTCGATGGAGAATTTTTTGAGTTTTCGTTCAATGTTTTGAAGCTGCCCGGAGGCTTCTTCGACGGTATCTGTGTCGGATTCCTCGATGCCGAGTTCGAGCAGTATTTCACATTCTTCAAGATCGTTATAAAGGGTTTTTAACCTGTTGAGCACCACGGCAATGGATGTCCGCTCTTTTAAAATACCCTTGGTTTCTTCCGGGTTGTCCCAGAATCCTTTTTGAGAGATGAGGGCTTCTATCTCCTCGAGCCTTTTTTCTTTCCAGGCTATGTCAAAGATAACCTTTAAGCTGTTCAAATTTCAAAAAAAGACTCTTAATATTTTCTTTAAGTTCAAAAGACATTCGTGACCTCCTGTTATGGTAATATTTTCTGGTATTCGCCAACAGGGCGCATTTTTGAAAAAGACCATCCATTCCGCAAATAAAAACACCCTGCTGTTCAGAGGACTATAATCTGTTTTTTTCGATCTTTCAATAGTCCATTGGGGTTAACCTGAATATTTCCTGAATAGCCGGTAAAGACATGCGGATGCGGCTGCAATCAGCGAAATTGCCAGGCATGCCGCTGCAAACACATCGCCGAAGCGGGAGTAAACGGTCATTTCTTGAAGTATGGGCACCGTACGGGTCATGACGACATCCTTAAACAGGGGAGTGGCGGCGATGATCCTGCCGGTAGGATCTATGAATCCGCTGATGCCGGTGTTGGCAGCGCGTATGAGAGACCGTTTGTTTTCCACGGCCCGGAGAACGGCCATGGAAAAATGTTGGTAAGGTGCGCTGGTTTTGCCATACCAGGCGTCGTTGGTGATGTTGATGAGCAATGCGGCATTGTTTTTGGCCATATGTCTGGAAAGGTTCGAAAAGATCATCTCATAACAGATTTGTATGCCGATGCTGTAATTTTTCCAATGGAGCGTATGCCCTTTTTTTCCCGGGCGAAAATCCCCGACGTTTTCCACCATTTTGCCGAGAAACGGCAGCCATTTTTTAAAGGGGATATACTCTCCAAAGGGCACCAGGTGTGCTTTGTTATATTTGCCCTGGATATTTCCCCCGGGGCCGACGAGGTACGCACTGTTATAGTATTCCACCCTGTTGTTTTTAAATTCGAGAGACGGACTGCCGAACAGAACGTCGACCCCGGCTTCACGGATTCCCTTTAGAACCAATTCCGACAGTTGGGCGTTGTGCATAAAATAAAACGGCGTGGCGGTTTCCGGCCAGACAACAAGGTCCGGCCTATGCTTTTTTGCCGTCCGGGACAGATCGATGTATTTCAATGTTGACGACCGCTGATAGGCGGGGTCCCATTTTTGGGCCTGGTTGATATTGCCCTGGACAACTGTAATCTTTACGGAAGGAGAATTTGCAATCCGTTCCTGGATGGACTGTATCCGATGGTCTCCATAAAACCAGACCAAACTAAAGATGAATGCAAAAGTTGCCATAGAACCTGCAGCAAGCTTTGCCTGAACCGATGTCTTCTGCCAGTCTTTTTTGGCCAGGTAAAGATAGGCCAAAAAAATTGACGCATTGGCAAGGACAATACAGAAGGATACGCCGTATACACCCGATATGTCCGAAATCTGTATGATTTTCAGAATCTTAAATTGGGTGTATCCAAGCAGCTCCCATGGGAAGCCCGTAAACAGAAACGAACGAATGTACTCCAAAGAAACCCATACCAGCGGGGGCATGAAGGCCAGGAACAAGGGCCTCGGGCACAGGCAGGTCAGGGCCATTGAAAATATTGCAGGGTAGATGGCCAGATACGCCGAAAAGAGCAACAGGACCGGCACGCTCACATAGAAGGGAAGGTTGCCGTAGGTTGTCATGGTATATGCCAGCCAGTAGGCCAGTGTGATGTAATGGACCATGCCGGCACACAGGCCCAGAATAAAACCGTTTTTAGGGGAAAGGTCTCTTAATGCCGCAAGCAGGGGAACAACGGCGAACCAGGCCAGCCAGGAAATGCCGGCCTTCGGAAAGGAGAGGGTCAGCAAAAGTCCGGTGGAAGCGGCTAAAAAAATCTTCAGTCTGTCGAGTTTATTTCTGTTCAATTTTTGGAATCTTCCCGGTTTTCAGCAGCTGTTTCCAGCTTGTGGTTGTAAACGATACGACTCCCGGTCGATCACTGCCCGTAAGATACGGGAAAGTTTCTATTTCTGCGCTCGGATGTGCGGCATTGTTGCGAATATGGAATGCGTCGAAAAGACCGCCCCGTTCAAGTTCGGGAAACAGCGTTCATTGTGACTGAATATGCCCAACCATCGAACCAGGCCGTTCTCTTTCAGTTCCAAAGCGCCGTCAATCATCCCCTATCAAAGGCTTCCTCGTAGGCCTCGGCAGGGGCGCCGAAACTGGAAGAAATGCCGATCCTACAGACCTGCAAGCCGGTTCTGCCAAGAATTCTATTTTCTCTAAAATTCATGGATGCCTTTTCCGCAAAAGCACATTTTAATACATTAATTCAAGGCTATTCTAATGGGCTAGTGTATTGTGAAAAATTGTGCCGCATTGCGATAAAAAAGCTTCTCACGTATAGCCTCAGGCAGATCGCCGGTGCGGCTCAATTGCACCGCATCTTCATAAAACGTACTGCCCGAGTCTGTGTTGCACATGATGCGGTGGATTCGATCTGAACAAATCGAAACGATACGTTTCATCTCATCCCATGAGGTTTTGACCGGACTTAAGGTCACCCCTGCCCAAAAACCGGCATCCAGAACAGCATCAATCGTTTCGACGGTGCAGTGATCAACGACTGTTGACGATGAAATGTCCGGAAAACGATCCAGGATTTTAAGGATGGTTTTGGTAACCGGCAGCTTGTTGGACCGGGGAGTGTGAACACCGATGATTTTTCCACGGTCCAGAAGATTTCTGCCGAGTTTGAGCTGTGCGATGAACACTTCCTGTTCTTTGGCATCGCCGGTTTCAAGTCCAATCTCCCCGATTCCCCTGCAGAGAGGATCCTCCATGTACGATTTCAGCAGTGAGGCGATCTGCTCAGGTTTCAAATCCGGCGGTATGGAACGGGGATGAATCCCGGCGAGATAATGGCATGCCAGGCCGTCTGCGGAAAGCTTCCGTATGCATTGAGCTTTGGATTTAAGGCATCCTTCCAGCTGGGAAACCGAATCCACCCCTTCAAAATACGACCATGAAACCACCCTGCAGCCGTTTTCTTTCAGCCATTGAATTCGATGGGGGTGATGACGTTCGATCAGATCGAGATGGACGTGGCTGTCCATGATATTTTTTTTATTTGTCATAGGAACAAAAGAAGACTCATCGGTTATCATTTTTTATAGCTAAATATAAAATACCTCTTTTTAAAATTAGGGGATTAGCGGTGCGGATAACCGGCGGCGCCAAGAAACCTGCCCGTCAGGCTGCCGGCCAGGTTTTGCCGTCCGGTTGACCCGATCGGTTCCATTTGCTTTGTTATTTGTTTCCCATTCTTTATTTGTTACTCACAGCAAGGCCGATACCTGCCCCAATAAAGGTGCCGCCAATGGCCCTTTTTATATATTTTCCGACTGTGGCTTGGGAAAATAGGGACACAATCTTTTGACCGCCTATGGCGTAAATCATAAAGCAGCTAAATGCTAAAAAAGCGCCAATGCTCATAAGTATACAGAATTGAGATAAATAGCCTGAATCAGGGTCAATAAATTGAGGAAAGACTGCGGTGAAAAATACAATTGCTTTGGGGTTCCCGGCGGTGACAAAGGCAGCTTCCATGTACATGCTTTTTAGGGACTTCCATTTAGTGGACTGATTGAATTCACCCGAAGACAATGACATCTTTGATGAACATAATATGCTTATTCCCATATAGATAAGATATGCCGCCCCTGCCCATTTAATGAGTTGAAATATAGTTTCGGAAGCAATTAAAATTGTCCCTAATCCTGCAATTGAAATAGATGCCTGAATCAATGTAACAGTCACATTTCCCATAGCCGACGCTATGGTTCTCTTGGCTCCGTAATGCATACCATGGGTCAAAGCCAGTAACATGCTTGGACCTGGTATAATTGAGGCAACAAATACAGTCATTGAAAATAGTAGTATGAAATTGAAAGACATATCATTAGATCCTTTACATGGTGATTATTATTCTGAATGCAATTGGAATTGTTCAGCTTGGTGGAGAATGATTTTTATATGCTTTGAAAATAGTTCAAAATCTTTGTCTGTCGTGAATATTGAGAACTTATTCCGAACAGCCACAGCGCAAATTAAAAAATCAGTGTTTGAGCCCTGTATTCCTTTGGAACGGCACAAATTGAAAAATTTTGCGGCACTGACATAGTCATTGGTAAGAATCGGGAGATCAGGAAAGCTTTCAAGATGTTTCCTGAGTTTGTTAAATTGAGAGTCATTGCGAATGCCGGATAAAATCTCCTGACGTATAGGACCAATCATTTGAACCCGGTGGTCTTGAATTAGCTGTCGAAGTTCTTGAGCTGGAGCAGCAATGCTTTGTTTGCCGCGTCTAAGGGCCAAGGACCACACGCTTGTATCAACAAGTACCTTCATGGTCGATGTCTCTGTTGCTTATAATCATATTCAGGGTCGTAATCCATTGTCCCAAACATCGAGAGAATTTTTTCTTGCTCCAAATGATCTATATATTCAATAAGGGCTTTTGTGACAGCAGCTTTTTTTGTTTTGTGCTTACCAAGTTTAACCGCTGCCTGGATAAGTTTGTCATCAATTTGTAGATTCGTTGCCATAAAGATCACCTCCTTAATATTCACACATTATATTACACATTGTTATGTGTAATATCAAGAGGCATATTGAAAACCCCAACTATAATTATCGGACCTGAATATTTTGATAAACGGGTACAAAATGAGTTCAATAAAATTGGAGCGTTCTACATCTTGCTTAAAGGTATTTTTGCAGGTGAGGAATTCAGGTCAGGATTTGATGAGATGTACGTGTTCAGGGGGTGAGCTCTCCCGCTTCACTCCGGTGTCTACGTGTCTGGTCATTTCAACAACTTAGCAGCGGTGGCATTCCTGCCCCCTCCGCGTTCTCCCGTGAAAAGCATACGGGAGCCGCGGTCTCCCCCACTGCTAAGTCATTGAAATGACGAAGCCACTCCGCCAATATCGTTACACGAGAAATCACACCCCCTGAACACGTACCCTTTTTTATCTATGCCGACAGATGGGTTTTCGGCAATCTTTAGAATCTGTTTGTCCAGCACCTTTTTTTATTATTTATGACACTTGAGGCCACAGTGTTTTTCTATGGCCTCAAAGTCCTTATCATTGTGTAGGAGTAGTATGTCGTTTTCTATAGCGACTGAAGCGATCATGCAGTCCACGGATTTTCGAATAGTGATACCTTTACGACGCAGGCCCCTGTAGATTTCAGCAGCCTTCAAAAAGACAGGATAGGACATTGGCAAAAAGAGTAAGCTGTTGAAAAGGTCTCTCGTTTTTTTGAACTCTGAATCCTTCCTAATTCCTTGGAGCACCTCAGTTAGGACAATACCGCAGGTGCAAAAGAGAATTTCAAAAAAATCCTTAGACCTGCAATTTTGCACATAAAATGGTATGTTTAAGGCCAAAAAGTGGCCGTTTTTTAAAGCTCTATTTGCAAATTTTCAGACACTTAGCGTGGCCCGACCCCAGATTTCCAACCCTGCCCATCAGAGTGCATAGCGTTGTTCTACTGCGGTTTGTTTTTCTCTACTCATCCATTGAGCGGTGTGCAGTATCGTCTTCATCAACCCAATCTTCCTCTTCCCATACCATCCCTTTACGCCCCGGAACTTTACGAGTTGGACCAGCCTTATATAAAGCGCATGATTTCGGACCATAACAGAACGTCTCGTATCGAAACCGTTTTTGTTTGGGGTTCCAATGGTCAATAATCATTTCAACTGCCATCTTGCAGCCCCACAAGCAGTTCTGACACTTTACATTGTAAGTTTGAGCGGCAAGCCTTCGGTGACCTCTTTCTCGATAGGTTTCAATTTCCGGCGGGATTCCCTGCCATGGTGGAACATCATGTTCTGGAATATTTGAACACTCGATAACTTTAAGCCCACTTGTTTTGTAATATTCCACAACCTCCAATCGGTTATCCAAAACTGGGTAGGATTGCCCGCTGATACTATCGCCAACTTTAAAATGGTGCTTTGCTTGAGTTGCTTTGCCTATTCCGACAAGGAATTCACCTTCCTGTCCATCGATTGTTCCTTCCACCCTCAACGCATACCCCAAATAGTTGTGGCTGCGCTGATCGAATGAGCGTGATAATCGTATCCTGGGCTGTACAGACATTAACCTTCCTTGCCAAGTGAGCTTTTCCGTTTTCATAATTCGATATGAATTCCTCTTCATTTGAGCTGCCTACAATAGTGCGTCAAGCAGTATAACCGCGCAGTGCGTGACCGAAGGAAATATCTGTGGTAGACCTGCTTGCTGCGTGGTGTGGGGGCTGGGGGAGAAAGACCTCAGCTACCCGATTGGCGGCTTAGAATGTAAAGGCAACCATCAATAATGATAACGCCCTTGCACAAAATCGATTCTTTCATGCCCCGCGACATAAACCAAGCGATGTTCTTGAGTAATTCGGCGAGACCAAACACCTGATCCGAGAAACTTCAAAGGCTCCGGTTTGCCGATACCCTGAAATGGATCTAGTATTATAGCCTCAATTAATTTAAAAACACGAAGAGCTGTCCTGCGGTCCGTCTCCACCCAGTAACGTAAATCCTCCCTAAACTCTGGTTGAAACACAGCTTCTCGCTGCATAGTTGTGCGGGGCGTTTTCTTATAACGCTTACTCAATACCCACCTCGCTACGAAGCTCATCGATTGTTTGTGGTGTGCCAGTTCCTTTCCGGACTCTATCCAGCGCGGTAAGGAGTCGCTCCGCATTGGTGGGCGAACGAAGCAAATGTGCCGTTTCGAGTATGCCGATCAACTCGTCAGCTGCTATCATAGCGACGTCTTCACTCCCACGTCGTTGGATGATAACCACCTCTCGGTTTTTGGTTACCTCATCTATTAAAAAAGCGAGGTGTGCTCGGGCATGGGTATAGGTTGTTTGAATTGCCATATTTTCCTCCTTGTTTATGTACAGTCATACTGTACATATTAAAGACAGGAATGTCAACATAGATAATTATTATACTCTATTTACGCAACCCGCCAACCCACAAACCCCGCAGTTAGCGCAGTTTGCTTTGAATGGGGGTAGGGCCACGGTAACTGACCGAATAACAGATAAAGAAGTCCAAAATAGGCCCTAAAATCTTCTTAAACGACTCTTTTTGACCCCCGCACCTTTTAAGATAAAGAATATTTCAAAAAAATCCTTAGACCTGCACTTTTGCACATAAAATGGTATGCTTAAGGCCAAAAGTGGCTGTTTTTAAAGCTCTATTTGTAAATCTTCAGACACTTACCGTGGCCCGACCCCAGATTTATCCCAGTATTCCAGTGATTTGTTCTGCCTTAAAGGTCGAGCTGGGTGGTGATGGCTTTGGCTATACCTTCCAACTCGGTGAAAGAAATCGATCCTGCTGAATTGATTAACCGCTTCTTGCTTACTGTGGTGAGCTGATCTGCCATCGCCTTAGCCTTTTTACCAAGAAACGTAACATATGCTTCACTTGGATAAAGTTTATCGACATTACTCGTTATGGGCACGACTTGGACTCTGTTCAGATAATGATTGGCAGCATCATTGCTTACGATAACGGCTGGTCTCTGTTTGCGGATTTCACCTCCGATGGAAGGATCGAAGTTAATCCACCACACTTCACCTCTCTTCATCGTTCAAGTCTCCAATTGTGCCTTCGGCCCACTCAAGGGCTTCAGATTCTCTGATTTGATCAGCAGCCATTTCTTTATAGGCAGAATACATATCTTTTTTTACAACATGGGGGCGAACTAAATCTTCAATAAAACGGCTTATTTTTCGTGGTCCAATGACTGTTCGCAAACCTTCATAAACCTCTTCGTCTATGGTAACTGTGAGTTTCTTTTGCATTATAAGCACCTCCTTCACGCTACACGTATAGTAACACGTGTAGCGTGAAGGTGCAAGAGGCCGGAACATTTTTTTCGAGGCAGAACGGTAAGCTTAAGCAGCGCCGTCAAAGTAACGCTAACGTTCGAAAATTAATAGAATGCCGAGAGAATAAATTAGTTTCAAACCGCTGCGGTTTTAGGCGTCTGTCTCCAATTCGGCATATCGGAATATTATCGCCCGAGCCCTTTTCTTTAATCTTTGACCATCCTTCAACCTGCCAGAGAATGTGTGAGCGAAAATCGTCATCAGTATGCAATAGAACATCATGCATCTCGGCGTTAGAAATGCACCCTTCCTTTTTTTGCGGACGTTGTATTCCTGGCCGGTTCTACCAGCTACCAACTTTATTGAATCTGGGATGACATTCCGGCCTCCATTATCAAATGCAAGCAAGTGGACAAGAACATCATGCATCTCGGCGTTAGAAATGCACCCTTCCTTTTTTTGCGGACGTTGTATTCCTGGCCGGTTCTACCAGCTACCAACTTTATTGAATCTGGGATGACATTCCGGCCTCCATTATCAAATGCAAGCAAGTGGACATGGTTTGATGTGACCATATAATTTAACACACTCAAACCGCCATATCTTTTCTTTGCCTGGTATAGCCACTCAATCCATCTGCGCCGATCTCTTGGGAATTTTAAAAGAAATTCTCTCTTATGGCACCGACGTGTCGGGTCGTAGCCGAAGGCGAAGCCTGATGGGTAATTTACCCTGTTAAATGCGAAGCCAATTTATTCGGGGTATGCCAGACATGGCCGGGTATATAATGTCTTTTTGCACGAGCCATTTTTCATTGTTTCTCTTAACAGGGCAGTTTTTGGGGGTAAACCGGTCGATTAAGACCGTTTTAGGGATGTTTTTACGCTATTTTTGACGCAATGTCAATCACTTAGCGTGGCCCGACCCCCAATTCGGTTGAGGTTCTCTTAAAGGTGCATTTTAGGCCCCTAAAATGCCCTTTTAAGACCCTTTTCAACGCGATATTTAAAGGCTTTATCCATTATTTCAGAATATTCCTGCGGCCCGACCCCGATTTACGTCTTCTCCCACTAAATTGGAGAAGAACCTTCTGTTTTTATAAGGTTTTTAACGTCTCGATCTGACACTCTTTGTCAAATTGAATCGCAATTCCATGGGGAGTGGAACGCACCATGCTTCCTGCACAGCCCTTCATACTTTCTATATCGTTGAATTTTTTAAGGTTGTCACTCGGGATAGTGAAATCCAGAATAAACCGTGTTCCATCCGGAAAAGAAGTTGGTGTCGTAATAAATGTTCCGGAATAAGATATGTCTCTGGTTTCAAGATTTAATACCTTTTTTCTGTCTAATGATGTGGTTTCCAGCCTTACAGGCAGTGGAATTTTCAGCCTTGCATATTGACGTCTTTCTTCCATTGGCAACACCTTTCATGGGTGAACAATAAATCGTGAAAATAAGAAGCTCTCTAAAAACAATAGAGTCGGAAAGTATCGGTGTCAAATAAAAATGGAATAACCCTCGGGGGGCATACCGGTAGGGGGACAGGTGTCCTCGAGCAACCTGATCCCATTTAAATACATTGTTGCATCCCGATCGACACCGTGGAGGTAAGCTGCGGGCGGTCATACTAGAACATCCAGTGAGGTCGTTCATCCATCCAAACGCTCACCGTACTTCGCAGCCACTCGTCCAAGTCAGGGGCCATATAGAATTTTGGAAAGAGAAGATCATCATCCGGTTCGATAACTCCCTCTTTGATAGCGATGCGCGCAAGATAGGTATACGGATAGATTCGTATCCCCATAGTAATTTTCATAGCCTCCAGGTCCAATGAATCGGCAAAAGCGAGGCTTTCTTCAACCGTCTTTCTGTTTTCTTCAGGACCGCCCAGCAACAAAAAACCCATCCTCACAATGCCGTAACGTTTGAGTCTTTCAGAAATCCGGCGCACCTCTTCTGGTTGGAAATTTTTATTCAATGCCCGTAAAATTTTTCCAGAACCGCTTTCAAACCCCAGACTGACTTCTTTGCACCCGGCTTCCGCCATCTTCTTGACCAGTTCTTCATCCATTTTCGAGGGGTAGAGAATACAACGCCAGGATATATTCAATCCTGCTTTAATCAGTCGATCGCAAATCTCTTTCGCATAAGAAGGTGGGAGGTTGAAGGTATTGTCAACAAAGAAAAACCGATCAAATCCGGCCTTTACATACCGGGAAATGGCATCGACAACACGGGCCGAAGAATGTTTCCGCACGATTTTTCCTTCGATAGTTGGCGTCGAGCAATAGCTGCAGTTCAGCGGGCATCCCCGTCGGGTCTGAAAAGGGAGCCATATCTCTTCGTTTCGGCTGGATAAAGAGGTCCACTGGTGAACACCTGGAAGCGGCAGAGAGCACGCATTCAAATCTTTCGTAAACATCACCTTGCCTTGAATACCTTGATTCACCAAATAGAGGCCGGGGATTCCCGAAAGATCGGCTTTTTGGCTGAGTCGTTCCAAAAGAGTCGTGAAGGAAATCTCGCCTTCGCCTTGAATGCCCATATCAGCTCCCAGATAGGCTAGCGCGCTTTCCGGAAAGATGCTGTAACCCGCACCGCCCAAAATTATTGGAGCATCCGAAAGCTTCTTTTGCGTTTACATGGTGGTTTAAATTGGAAACGGTGCCTTGCGTGTCAAGCCCTCTATACTACAGTTAGTTCTCACGCAAATGTTTTGCCAAGAGAGACTTGCCGTATGTGCGGATCTAAACGTCTTGATCATGTAATTGTTCATCCCTCGTTTACACGCCAATATATTGATCCAATTCTTCAAATAGTTTGGGGAAGATTGTTAGAAGAATTAAGAAGTGCAGATAGATGGGTATTCATTGGATACAGTTTACCACCTGCCGATGTTCATCTACGGTCACTTTTACGGCATGCTTTAAATATGAGAACTGATGCTGGGAAAGAAACATCTATTTTCTGGGTGGGATATAGAAAGAGCCCTGATGATGATAATTGGCTGAATCTGGGTGAGAGGTTTTTTCATTTATTTGGTGATAAAGCAGTTGCATGGGAAAAAGCGGAAGAGGGCTTTTCAGGTTTTGTGAGAGAATTGAGCTAATAACTTACATTTCGCACATGGGGGAATTAAATTTCAGGATTTATAGCACTTATCGTCAATAATACGCCCAACTTGCTTATATTACTACAAATAAAAAATCTAGACTTTGCCCTTTAATTGTTTTATAACGCCTTATACAAAAGAAATAGGAGGCGCTATGGAGCAATTCGAAACACGGTTCAAACAGATCGACGTATTACCGATGGTCAAGTATTTCATGGATGAACTTGACCTGTTCAATTTATTTAAAAAATATGTCCGGGCAACCCCCGATAGCCTTGTGGATCATGCGGAAAGCTTATGCATATTAATAGCTAATATCATATGCGACAATAAACCACTGTACAAAATTCAAGAATGGCTGTCCAAATATTCCGATGGCTTGGTTGATGAGCCGCTCGAGGCGAACCTTTTCAATGATGATCGCCTGGGCAGAGCCCTTTGTGCTCTTTTTGATTCAGACCGACATTCGCTAATGACAGAGGTATCGTGTAATGCAATAAGAGTGCACAAATTGCTGACAGATGAAATTCACAACGATAGCACTACGATTACCTTTATTGGCAATTACAAAAATCCGGATCCCGATGCCGTTAAGCTGAAGCATGGTCACAACAAGGATTTTCGTCCTGACTGCAAGCAAATCGTCTTCGGCTTAAATATTACATCTGATGGCCATGTCCCACTGAGCTATAAGCTTTTTGACGGTAATACAAATGATGATGTCACCCATATACCAAACTGGAACGGGCTGCGTACCCTATTAGAAAAAGAGGATTTTATTTATGTAGCTGATTGCAAACTATGCAGCCAAAAAAATCTAACCCATATTGCACAAAATGGCGGTTTCTTTATCACCATCGTGCCCAAGGATCGCAAGGAAGTAAAACAGTTTCTAAAGCAATTAAAAAGCAGCGATATCCCATGGAAAAACGCTTATGAAGTTGAGAGCTCGCGTAAAAAAGGCAAAGTAAATATATTTAAAACATATGAAGCCGATCAGACTAAAAATGGGTTCCGTATCATATGGGTTCACAGCAGCTCAAAACAAGAAGACGATCAAGCCAGAAGACAGAAAAAAATAGATAAAGCCATTGTGGCATTAGAAGAATTATCTCCGAAATTAAACGCATATCATTTAAAGACTAAAAAAGAAATTAAGGCGGCCGTCGATAGTATTTGCAAAGGGATTAAACAGTTCCTTGACGTCAGGATATTAACCGAACGTAAACAAAAGAAAGTGAAAGTTTCACCAGGCAGACCCTCTTTAAAAAGTGTTTATAAAAACAAATGGGAATTCAAATACACCATCCAATGGGAGCTAAACAAACAGGCGCTTTTTGAAGCGTCAAAAACAGATGGAATTTTCCCTTTGATTACCAATACTGCCTTGGAGGCTTGTGAAGTATTAAGGAAATATAAAACTCAGCCATTCCTTGAAAAACGCATGTATACCAAAAAGACTGTTTTGGAAGTAGCACCTGTTTTCCTCAAAAAGGAAAAGCGAATTGAAGCCATACTGTTTCTTTATTTTGTGGCATTGATGATAGTGTCGCTTATCGAACGAAAGATTCGTATGAATATGGCAAAAGAAAGCATAGAAAAACTACCCATTCTGCCCCAGGCGATGAATTCGAAAAAGCCAACATGGAACAATATCAGATACTTTTTTCGAAATGTCCACTACTCGGAAATACTCCGCGATGGGGTATGCATACAATCCATGGTGAAAGGACTCAGTGATCTGCATAAACAGATCAATCGGCTGTTAGATGTCCCCAGCTCGGTGTACAAGAATCTTCAACCCAGTTGGTGGCAATTTGGATATACCTAATTGATTTGTCAGAATATTTTCCAATAATGCCAAAAATATTTTTTCAAAGAGCGAAATGTAAGTTAAACGACTCTTTTTGACCCCCAAAAGCACCTTTTAAGCTAAATAGTATTTTAAAAACATCCTTAGACCTGTTGTTTTGCACCCAAAATGGTATGTTTAAGACCAAAAAACGGCTATTTTTAGAGCTCTTTTTACAGTTTTTCAGATACTTAGCATGGTCTGACCCCAAATCACACCTGGGCACGAGGAGCGCCTTGTTATGCCTTTACTTAAGTGCCACTTCAGCACTTGCATTAATGATTTTTAGCATATCTTCGAGAAACTTTCCCTCGTCAGCATTCGTAGATTCCCGAAGATAAAGTGGCATAAACTCAAGAAATTCGGATTTGTCAACAGGCATATATTCTAGAAATGCCTCTATCATAGCTGGGCGTAGTAGACGTTGATTCTCAGGTGTGTCGGGGACTTCCTTCCGTATAACTTCCCTATCAAATTCAACAAGCTTATCCTTAAGGCCGATTTCTTCTGATATATATTTCTCGGTTACGGCTTCCTGCTCTTCAACTTCTTCGATAACCTCTTCAATATCATTCGTTTCGGGCTCAGCTTCCAGCTGATAGTCCTCTATCCTTTCTGTTTTTTGAGCATTCAATTCTCGAATAATAGGCTGGAGCTCAGCATGGGGATTTTTAAACCAGTCTGTCGACCATATCCGCCGGATACGCCAGCCGAGACGCTCAAGGATCATCTGCCTAAGCCGATCACGGTCTCGCACTGATTTTGCCGAGTGATAGGTAGCACCATCACACTCAATGCCCATCAAATAGCGCCCAGGATTGCCGGGATCCACTACCGCAACATCGATAAAGAATCCGGCAACACCTACCTGTGGCACACACTCAAACCCTTCGCTACGTAACGCTGCCATAACCGCGATTTCAAAATCACTGTCAGGCGGTCGTCCTGTCTCTCTTTTCGTTTTATGGAGAATGCCAGTCTCACAAAAGCTGAGGAAATCGCGGAGTGCTTGTACGCCGCGTTTGGCTGTAGAACCGGCAACGATGTCTTCCGATCCCATAGAGCTGAAAATATGCATTCGCTTCTTTGCACGGGTAAAGAGCACGTTCAAACGCCTCCATCCCGTATCAGTATTGATTGGCCCGAAACGCTGAAAAACCCTCCCACCAGGTGTTTGTGGCCCATACGTCATCGAAACGAAAATAACATCACGCTCATCACCTTGGACGTTCTCCAGATTTTTGATGAACAAGGATTCATATCTGCGGGCATCTTTCTCCAGCCACTCCTGGAATAGCGTATCCTCTTTGGCAAACGTCTCAATCGATCGCTCAAGCTGAAGGCGTTGCTCAGCACTCATAGCGACCACACCTAGCGATTCTTCAGGCCGATGTCTGAAGTGTTCGCGAACAGCTTCAGATATAATTTTAGCTTCTTCCATATTCCGTCTGTTGACAAAACAGCCACGCGCCACTCTTGAATACTTGATACCATAGCTGTCAGTCACTTTATACGGCGATGGAAACAGTACCAAGGCGCTCTCGTAGAATGAGTGATTGGAGAACGCAATAAGACTCTCGTGTTGAGAGCGATAGTGCCACCGAAGCCTCCGTGCTGGGAACATCGGCAGTGTAGCGTCAAGAATACTTTCCGACTCCTCAATTGCAGTTGGGTCTTCTTCGTCATAATCGACAACGCGATCAAAGAAGTTGGTCGGCGGCAACTGCTTTGGATCGCCAACGACCACCAACTGAGAGCCCCGAGCAATTGCACCCAGTGCATCGGGTGGTTTTATCTGTGAAGCTTCATCCATGACGACCAGATCAAATTCGATTTGACCGGGTACAAGATATTGAGCGACCGACATTGGTCCCATCATGAAACAGGGTTTTAACGCAACCAACGCACCGCCCGCTCTATGTAGCAGCTGTCTGATAGGAATATGTCGTATCTTCTTGCTGCATTCACGTTCCAGCAAGAATCGTTCAGTGTATTCACTTACGCGGGCACCTGTATTACCTTTCGGAACCACCGTCTGGTCGATTTTCCAGGCGATTTGTTCACACTGTAGCCTCTTGAGCCGATTATCGTATTCCTTGAATTTGTCCTGTAGTGCTTCCTGTGAGTGGCCGGAAAATCTTCCTATTTCGGGCTGCTCACGTAATATCTCGCGGGCTAAAACATCGAAGACCCCGGCTTTATATGCATCTTCAACCTTTTGAATGTTAATATCGCCTTGCTCAACCACCTCAGCCAGCTTGATGAGGCCCATCGCAGCGACTTGGTCCCGAACACGCACGTAATCGAGCCAATTGTGCAATGTATCGCCGCTATTGAGTGCTTGACTGTTTCTGATAAGCAGGTCGTCTATTTGATCGCCCGAGCGATTCATCCAATCGATAGCTTCCAGCCCTACCAATTGTGCGAAAGCCTCGTAGCTGGCCATTTGTGACTCCACAGCTGTTCGCAACTGTCCTGAAAGTACCGCTAATGCGCTGAAGGTGGAGGCTGCAGGCTGATCATAAATGCGCCGCTGCATGTCTTCATTTGTCAGTTGCTGATCCACAAAGGTGGCAACAGCCAGTGTATTGTGGAGCATGGATAGAGCAGAGGTGTTGTCGGTATTCACCCCAGGCTTTAGACCAAGACGACCCTTAAACAGCTTGTTATCGAAATCTGCGGTTTCCCACTTGCTCACGGATTTTCTCAGCAAATCAAACGATTTTATGCGTTTGGCCAGCTCCGCAATTGAGATGGAGTTATCCGTCGCCAAGGGTCCACAGGCGCATATTGCTACATCCAGCGATGCCAGGAGTCTATCAATTGAACTCTCCTTTCCAATAAGCAGTGTCGTGTCACTTTGCAGTTCGGAAACAGGCGCAAATACCTCCTTAAGACTCACCAAGTCATCCAGCAAATCGCCCAGTTGTCGTTGCACACCTCGCTCGGACAAAGAACGCACACCACGTGCAAGAACTGCGGGAAGAACGAGTATTGCATTGCCCAGGACAACTTTTTGACCGAAACCCACGCCGTATTGCTGACGCACCTTTCTATACCAGTCACGCAACGATTCGAGGACAGCCAAATCCGTATCCAGACCCTTCAGGTGATCGCCGAATGCTTCCTTGTACCGATGATTCTCGTCGAGTTTGTAGCGTCGACCGGCAAACTCCGCCGCCTTCTCCAGCAAAGGTTGCAACGCAGAGAACTTTATCTGGTTACCCGCTGCATGGCCGAGTACCTGTTTACGTACTGAACGCCAACTGCTCTTAAACCAACGGAAAGCACCACCGGCGTCAAGAGACTCCTTTAAATGCCGCAGTTCATCCTGACTGGGCAGACCATCAAGGCTAAACACACCCTGCAGTTCATCATGCAAGGCATGCAGTTTTTCCAGTTCATCACGTAGCTTCGGCAACAGCTCATCCAGCTCCTCATTGTCGAAAAGTTCATCACGAAGCTTCCAATAGGAAGGATTAAGGTCGGCAATCAAATTAACAAAGGTTTTGAACTCGGTGAGACCGGCTTTAGTTGGTAACAGATGCCTGGCAGCCCCTTCGCCCACAGCGGCCTGAATCTCCTTCAGTGGTTCATCAAGTTCTGTGAGTTGATCCTGTATCGCCTTCAGTCGATTGATAGCCTCGGCCAGTTCCCCCAGCTCGATCGTCTGGCCCACTTGCTGACACAGCTGTTCACTTCCCGCGAGAAAACCATCGCCCACTGAAAGGTCCTGTAATACATCTGGCTCAACTATCCTCGCCAGGGTTGCATAGAGCGACTGGATATTTTTAAACAGTTTTAGATACCGCTGGGTTTTATCTATCACCTCGCGCCGCAGCACCGGAAGTCGGTCCAATAGCTCATTACCCTTGAGGGCTGGCAAGCGTTCCAGCTCTGTCAGTAGCAATGAGATTCCGTTCACGGAATCGGCAATGTCATCCTGTTCACAATTGAGCTCCTTAGCAAGCTTTGCTCTCTCCTCCCTCAGATTATGCAGAGAGTTTTGCCACTCTTCCAATGCCACCTTAACCCGGTCGAGATCGAATATCTGCAAGTCGGCATTCCGCACGCCATACCAGGGATGTTGTTGCAACTCCGAATCACCATCGAGCTGTCCGGCAACCGCCTGATAGACTTTGCTGAAGGCCTTAACCTGATCCTCGCTACGCCGCTGAGTTGCCGCATCGAAGTTGTCACCATTATATTCCTCGGGGTGCACCATATTGGGATTGATGCCTATCGTTTTGCGGTAGCGGGTTGCGGCCATGAAAATTTCATGCAAAGTCAGTCCGGTATTCTTCCAGGGTCGATTGATTCGTTCGGCGTGTTCCTTTAACTCTGTTTTAAGCTCTTCATAGCGAGCGATATCGACCTCGATGTCCTTTGGCTTACGGTAACGCCCGTGCTTGTTTAGGCGCTCTTTAACCTCGTCGAGCACCTTCCGCTTCTGGGATTTGTGGCTGTGCAACTCCAAGCAGAATTCGCCCAGACCGGCGGCATCGAGACGACGGCGTACCACCTCCAGCGCCGCCAGTTTCTCGGCGACAAAAAGCACTTGTTTGCCCTGCGCCATGGCGGCCGCGATCAGGTTGGTGATGGTTTGGGATTTGCCAGTGCCCGGTGGACCCTCTATGATCAGATTCTTGCCATTAACCGCATCGATCAGGGCGCTGTGTTGCGAGCTATCAGCATCATCGATCAGCGGATAGCTGGCGTGGACGTTATCTATTTCATCAATCGAATATTCCTCACCAAAACCAAAATCTCCATTCGAATCCTCTTCCATGTCCTGATCGGCGCTGAAACCGGTCAGAAATCGCGATACCACAGGATGGTCGGCAATGCTAGCGCCCTCCGGCCAGCGAGATGGGTCCATATCAAGGTACATAAGCAATTTGCTGAAGTTGAGTAGCGCAAGGGAGATGAAGCGGCGCAACCGCCAGCGCGGTTGATTCTCCTGAATTAAGGCTATCACTTCTTCAAAATAGGCCTCAGGCTCTGTGTTCTCATCCAAGTCCGGCAAGACCATGGCGAAATCGGCGCGAAGCTTTTCCCTTAACGATAGGTTGGGGATGATATCTTCGCCGGAGTAACTTAGCGTGTATTGATAGGTTTTGGTCTTTGGGTTTATCCGCCCCTTGTGAAGGCGTATGGGCACTAGAAACAGAGGCGCGAGACGTGTATTATCATTTCTGTTGTCGAACCACTCTATAAAACCAAATGCCAGATAAAGGATATTCGCCCCCATCTCCTGAATAGCCGACACTGAAATTTGCAGCAGGGTCTTTAGCCGAGTCTCCAACTCATAGGGGTAGAACAACGTCTGGATGGCATTATCAGTATGTTTACCATCAGGTTCATCTGGCAATGTTTTAGGCACCTCGTAACCGGTGGACAACCCCAAGCGTTTTGCCCACTCCTCGGCAGTCGGATCTTTGAGCAGCCGGACTTCCTGACCGGTCTCGACGTCGATTTCAATATAGCCCGCCGAGATCAACTCCTCACGGGTTGGCTCAGGCACCGGCAGAAAGCGCATCTCGGTTTCAGCAAGCAGAGTCTCGACCAATTGATTTGGCAACTCATCGATAATGCGCAGGCTGCCTCGCTTGGTGTGACGAAAGTTGATCAGGCGGTTACGTGCCGTCAGATCCAGCAGACGTTTTCGAAGATTCTCCAACGCAGCGACAGCTGTATTGTTACCCTGAATTTCATCCATTCTTTATTCTGGCCTGGAGTTCATGTTCATTTTCTTTGTCGTGATAGGAATGCCGGTTGCCCGACCCCAGATCTATATATCAGCCGTTTAAGAACAGTCGTTTGGAAACCGTGGAAAGGATTACCGGACCCGTATTCGTGAGTTAAAGAAACGCGGTATTCCGCATCTGAAAGCTGTATTTAACGGCTGCTCTCGAAAAGGCCCATGGCGTATGAGTAAAGTGAAATGGGTGGCATATGCCTTGCCAAGGGTTCATTTTATTTTGCTTGGTCTATTTCTCCCCGGACCTCCTTCTGTTTAGTCTGCCGAACCGCCGGATACGCGACCCGTATGTCCGGTTGTGTGGGAGGGGCGCTCAGTGATGGGCGTCCCTATCCCGACATGGCTTTTACTTGATTTTATGCCTGTTTTTATTCATCAATCTGTTTAAAATAGACCCATCTGTTCTTGCTTTCAAAAATCTCGATATATTTATCTAATACCTGAGCGATACCAGCTACCGTAGCTCCTGCTCCTCCAATCATTGGGTTGGCAGTTGACACTCCCGCTACTATTACAGGTATTGAAAGAATCGTTACAATTTTAGACCACCGAGAAACATTGGGGAATACACGTCGTATTTGTTTTCTCAAACGCTTTTGAATGTTCGAAAATTCAGATTCAATTTCAGAAGGATCGGTATTTTCGTGCGCTCTGTCTATAATACTATTAAATACTTCTTTAAGCTGATAAATTTCATCATATTCTCTTATTTTAGAATATTGTTTCAACTGAGTTTCAACTCGTGAAATGCTTTCCGTATCACATGCTGTGAGTCGTTCGCAGGCTCTGCATTTATTATAAGACTCTGGCGGGAAAATGCTCATTTCTGGAATATATTGTGAAAACACTTTTTCAAACGCACTGAGTTTAGTTGATAAATCTAAATCTTTAGGGGCCTGTAGACCAAGACGGTGCCGTAAGAATACCTCCCACCTTCGACTTAGTAAAAGCTGTGCATTCCAAATTCTGGATAAGGCTAAACTTGTATAAAAAGCATTGACTCGTGGTGAACAATAGTGTTGATCGTTGATTGTAAATGCACCCGGCACTTTATCATCTTGGTCAACTTTAATTGAATCTGGGAAATATTCTGGGAGCATAATTCGATCTTGTTCCATTTGTTTTTCCACAAAATCGAAAAATTTATCAGAAAGAACCTCCGCTGGATCTTTAACCTCTATTATGCCCAAATCATCTGAAACCTCGAAAAATATTCGAGCAATTTTCCCCCAAGACTTTGAATCGCCATAAGGGCTGATTTCCTTCTTAATAAAATTAAGGATAGATGGTGAAACAATGATAGTGTCTGCCCATATTAGAGTGCTGGGATATTTAAACATCCAATCCAAATCATAGTCACATGCAAGGCAATCCTCCTCATCAAGAGAAGCAGCATCTTTCAGGAGTGATAATCCCGATACAATTATACTATTTCTTTTCATGATTTACTTGCCATAACTACTATTATACGATCTAAATTTTTTGACAAACACGTCTTTTAAAGACGCATAAGACGCTAAGTGAATTACACTTTTATATATTTTTTATTCATTAATTCGAAATGTTATATCCAAAACCCAAAAAGTGCTTAAGCGTGTTATGCGTCCACAAGATGACGTATAACTCTCAAAAGAAAAAATGCATTTTTGTAATAAAATTTCTATATCTTGATATCATGGGATCTTTGCATGTGAGGAATTCAGGTCAGTTTTTGATGAGATTAATTTTGCAGGCCAAAGAAGATCCTTCTCTCCTTAACACAAATATTTTATGATTTCAATGTTTTATATGGACCAATATCTGGTGCCACAAGGTGAGATGCGAATAGATGGTATCGTATCACCCGAACCCGCTGTATTTAAGGGTTTTCTGGTTCCTTGTTCGTGGTTCGTAGTTCCTGGTTTTTGGTTCCTGAACCTATTTCCTGTTTTCTAATTCCTAATCCTAATCCCTGGCCGCTGACTCCTGATCTCTGGTTCCTGATTCCTGATTCTTATTCCCCGACCCCCGATCCCTGATCCCTGGCCCCTGATCCCCGATCCCTGGCCCCTGATCCCCGATCCCTGGCCCCCAATCCCTGATTTTTTTATCAATATGTTGGTCGGACCAAGATAACCAACCATAATAACAGATAAAGAAGCCCTCAATAGATCCTAAAAACTTCTTAAACGACTCTTTTTGCCCCCCAAATGGTCTGTTTACGACTAAAAAACAACTATTTTTGAGACTCTTATTTCATATTTTTTCAGAATACCTACTTGCTCTCTCTAACCGCCTGGACCTTCAGTGGAGCACCTTGAATCCCGCCAATCTGGCGGAATGCTTGGCGAGTTTCTCCCCTTGCACCGGCCATAGCCTTGCCAATCCCGCCAATCTGGCGGGATCGATGGCGAGATTCTAAGGCGTCATGTCTCAAAACTCACGGCCTCTTGACCTCATATCGGGTAGCACGCCCCGCACCGATTTTCCGGACCAATCCGAGATCCGCAAAACGTTTGAGGTGGTTCAGGGTTCAGATTTTTGGATTATATTCCTGAATTCCTACCTTCCTATCTTCTGACCTTCTGACCGCTGGTCGCTGATTGCTGGTTCATAGTTCCTGGTTCCTGGTTCCTGGTTCTTGGTTAGACAAAACATAATATAAATTGCAACAAGCGTACCATATATAAACCTGCTGATATTATTGGTACTCGAAATTTGAGGCGGGATATCGTGCACATTTTTTTGTGCGGGCGTGCACAATTTTCTGTGCGGGCGTGCACAATTTTCTGTGCGTAAAGGGCATAAAATATTGAATGCCCAAATTGATCTAAAATGCCTAAAAATTAATGCACAATTTTCTGTGCGTACTCCGCGCCTCTGCCTACCCTATGAAATTCATGTCAATGAGGAGCGAAGCGAATTTCATTGGGGTGAGAGAAAAAATCAA